>Ga0209281_1000368_pt1 | contig 73062 bp, 58 predicted proteins | sample MedtruBG_FD_187514 | JGI IMG/M metagenome (GOLD analysis project Ga0209281, IMG submission 187514) | Root nodule microbial communities of legume samples collected from California, USA - Medicago truncatula BG (SPAdes) (version 2) | ecosystem: Host-associated > Plants > Roots > Nodule | place... | reverse complement strand
GCCAGTTGGCCCGCCGTCACGCCTTTTTCTGCCGCCAGCGCTTGTACCTGTTGCACCAGCAGCAGGTTTTTCGCGAAGTTTTCGCCCTGGAAGCGCGGGCTGAAACGACGATAATCGTCGGCCGCGATATCATCCGGGCTTTTTTCCTGAAATAAACAATGTGTACCTGCATCGAACAGGATGTCATCCACCCTGTTTACGACACTCCCCCGCCTCCAGATACCTGAGTGTCTTGAGTTGCCCCCGGGAATCTTCAAAAGTCATCGCAGCCGGAACCACGGTACACCCCTTCGCAGGTCGCACAACGCTCACGACTTTCACCACATCCAGGGTCATGCCGTATCGATAGTCTTCCACCACCGGCGCCGGTTTGCCCAGGTTGGCCGCGTACTGCTCCATGGCTTGAGTGTTTGCACTGAACATTTTCTCGAATGTCCTGTCCCCGCCACCTTCCGCCAGCACATTCATCGACATCGTCGTCACCCCGAGAAACGCAATCAACTGACTTGCTTTCATAGCCATCTCCTTCAAAAAACCCATAAAAAAGCCCGCCATCGACCTGCGATGACGGGCTTGCTCAAGTGCGACACGCTTACAGGTCGTTAGCCCTGTCGCCCTTTTCCTCATTCACTACGACGGGATCACGTGCCTGCTCTTTGGCAACAAACAGCTCCATCGAACGGCCATTGGCGGCCATCATTCTTTCGAAGGTTCTGTCGCCACCACCTTCTGCGATCACCAGAGAAGACATCATCAATGCCGCCGCGAACGCACCCAGTTGTACCCGTTTCATGTTTGATTCCTCGTTTGATTAACTGATGGGATCAAGGTAACAATCCGAACCTTTCGTGACGGTGGCGCCGAAATTACATATCCGTCATGTGCGAGCTGTTCTTCGGATCGGGATACAAAAAACCGTGGGAGCTCGCTCCCACAGGGGATATCTATTCAACGGGTGTCACTTCCTCTTCACGTCGATGCGCCAGCTGATACAGCGCAGGCAATATCAGCAGCGTCAGGATGGTCGAAGACAAAATCCCGCCAATCACCACCGTCGCCAGTGGCCGCTGTACTTCCGCCCCGGTGCCAGTCGCCAGCGCCATCGGAATGAAGCCCAGGGACGCCACCAGCGCCGTCATCAACACCGGCCGCAGTCGTGTCAGCGCGCCTTCGTTGATCGCGTCAAAGAGTGAGCGCCCCTCCTCGCGCAGGTTGCGGATAAACGCGATCATCACCAGACCGTTGAGTACCGCCACCCCGGACAGCGCGATGAACCCGACGCCCGCCGAGATCGACAGCGGAATGTCCCGAAGCCACAGCGCTATGACGCCGCCGGTCAACGCGAAAGGAATCCCGGTGAACACCAGCAAGCCGTCCTTGAGGTTGTTGAACATCATGAACAACAGACCAAACACCAGCAGCAATGCCACCGGTATCACGATCCGCAAACGCTTGGCCGCCGACTGCAACTGCTCGAATTGCCCGCCCCAACTGGTCCAGTAACCGGCCGGGGTCTGCACATTCCGTTCGATCACCTCACCTGCTTCCTGGACGAACGAACCGATATCCCGCCCGCGCACGTTGGCGCTGACTATCACCAGCCGTTTACCGTTTTCGCGGCTGACCTGATTCGGCCCCAACACCAGATCGAGACTGGCGACGTCCTTGAGCGCGATGAAACCGATCTGGTTGGCAGCAGCGTTGAGCGGTGCCGGCACTGGAATCAGCAGCGTCGAAAGACCGTCGATGTCCTTGCGCATGGCATCGGACAAACGCACCACCATGTCGAAACGCCGGTCACCTTCGTACAACGTGCCCGCCTGTCGCCCACCGACCGCCACCGCGATGGTGTCTTGCACATCGCCGGCGTTGAGCCCGTAACGCGCGGCCTTGTCACGGTCGATGTTGATGGTCAGCACTGGCAACCCGGTCGTTTGCTCGACCTTCACCTCCGATGCCCCCTCTACCTTCTGCATGGCCGCGGCAATCTTCGTCGCCGTAGCATTGAGCACCGCCATGTCATCCCCGAATACCTTCACCGCCACGTCGCTGCGCACGCCGGAGATCAGTTCGTTGAAGCGCAACTGGATCGGTTGCGACAGCTCATAGTTACTGCCCGGCAGCGTCGCGGCAGCTTGTTGCAGTTCGGCCATCAGGGTTTCGCGGGACTTGCCCGGGTCCGGCCACTGGTCTTTTGGCTTGAGCATCACGTAGCTGTCGGAGATGTTTGGCGGCATCGGATCGGAGGCAATTTCGGCGGTGCCGGTGCGGGCGAACACCCGCTCGACTTCCGGCACTTTTGCAAGGATCAGGGTTTCCAGACGCTGCTGCATGTCCACCGATTGCGTAAGGCTCGTGCCAGGCACGCGCAAGGCTTGCAGGGCAAAATCGCCTTCGCTGAGGCTCGGTACAAACTCGCTGCCCATGCGGCTGGTCAGCACGCCGCTGAGTACAATCACGCCCAGTGCCGCACCCACCGCCACGGCGCGATGGGACATCACCCAGGCCAGTGTCGGCGCATAAACCTGCCGCGCGCCGCGCATGACCGCGCCCTCTTCTTCCTTGACCTTGCCGGTGACAAACAGCGCGATCGCGGCCGGGACAAAGGTCACCGACAACAGCATGGCGCCGAGCAACGCGATGACCACGGTGAACGCCATCGGATGGAACATTTTCCCTTCGACGCCGCTCAAGGCGAAGATCGGCAGGTACACGACCATGATGATCAACTGCCCGAAAATCAGCGGTCGGCGCGCCTCCCTGGCCGCCGCGAACACTTCATGGAAACGCTCGGATCGCGTCAGCAAACGCCCGTGATGTTGCTGTGCATGGGCCAGTCGGCGCAGGGTGTTTTCGACGATCACCACCGCGCCGTCGACGATGATGCCGAAGTCCAGGGCGCCGAGGCTCATCAGGTTGGCGCTGACTTTGTTGCTGAACATCCCGGTGAAGGTGAACAGCATCGACAGCGGAATCACCATCGCGGTAATCAGCGCCGCACGGATGTTGCCCAGGAACAGGAACAGGATCGCGATCACCAGGATCGCGCCTTCGACCAGGTTTTTCTTCACCGTGGCGATGGCTTTGTCGACCAAATGCGTGCGGTCGTACACCGGGACGGCAATCACGCCTTCGGGCAAAGAGCGGTTGATCTGCTCCAGCTTGCTGGCGACGGCTTGCGACACGGTACGGCTGTTTTCGCCGATCAACATGAACACCGTGCCGAGCACCACCTCGCGACCGTTTTCGGTGGCGGCACCGGTGCGCAGTTCACGGCCAATGTCCACGGTCGCGACATTGCGGACCCGGATCGGCGTGCCATCGACATTGGCCATGACGATGTTGGCAATGTCCTCCGTGCTCGCCACTTGCCCCGGCGCGCGAATCAGCAACTGCTCGCCGCTGCGCTCGATGTAACCGGCGCCGACATTGGCATTGTTGCGTTCCAGCGCCTTGACCAGATCAGCCAGGGTCAACTTATACGCCGCCAGCCGTTTCGGGTCGGGCGCGATCTGGTATTCCTTGGCGAAACCGCCAATGGTGTTGATCTCGGCCACACCGGGGACGTTGCGCAACTGCGGCTTGATAATCCAGTCCTGAATGACGCGCAGATCTGTCGGTGTATAGGGCGTGCCATCGTCCTTGAGTGCCCCATCCTGCGCCTCCACCGTCCACAGAAAAATCTCGCCGAGGCCGGTGGAAATCGGCCCCATCACCGCTTCCGCACCTTCGGGCAACTGCTCCCTGGCAATCTGCAAACGCTCGTTGACCAGTTGGCGGGCGAAGAACAGATCAGTACCGTCCTTGAAAATCACCGTGACCTGCGACAGCCCCGAACGCGATAGCGAACGGGTCTGCTCCAACGCCGGTAAACCGGCCATGGCGGTTTCAATCGGGAAGGTGATGCGCTGCTCGGTTTCCAGCGGCGAGAACCCGGCGGCGCCGGTATTGATTTGCACCTGGACGTTGGTGATGTCGGGCACTGCGTCGATCGGCAATTTTTGATAGCTGGCGATACCGACGCCGGCCATGAGCAGAACGGCGAGCAGCACGATGATGCGCTGCTCGATGGCAAACTGGATCAGGCGTTCGAACATGAGAACTTTCTCGTCGAGGGGCGGATCGGTGGGCTTTACTGGAAGGCGCTAGTGAGCGTGCTCGGCCGAGGCTTTGCCCATTTCCGATTTGAGAACAAAGCTGCCGGCAGCCGCGACTTGCACGCCCTGCCCCAACCCTTGGGTGACTTCCACCAAACCTGCCGCGCGGCTTCCCAGCTCCACCGTTTGCGCCTTGAAGCCATCGTCGGTCCGCACGAACACCGTGGGTTTGTCCTCGATGGTCTGGATGGCGGTTTCCGGTACGGCGACTTTCGCCTGTCGGCTGTCGGTGACGACCAGTGCAGTGACAAACAGGCCCGGACGCCAGGAGCCTTGCGGGTTTTCCAACGTGACGCGAACGGTGGCGGTGCGGGTCTGTTCGCCGAGCAGACTGCCGACGTAGGCCACGGTGCCGGCAACCTCGGCGTTCAATTCCGGAGCGCTGACGGTAACGGATTTGCCCACTTGCACCTTGTCCAGTTCCTTGGGCGAAACGCCGAAGGTCACCCAGACTCGCGACAGATCCGAAAGCGTAAAAGCCGCGGTGGTTTCATCGACCACCTCCCCGGGTGTCAGGTGTTTTTCCACCACGACACCGTCGAACGGCGCGCGCAATTCGTAGCGATTACCGCCGGTGGCAACCACGCTGCCGCTGAGTACAATGATTTTTTGCCGGGCGTTAGTCAGGGCAATTTCAGCTTCTTCCAACGCTTGGCGCGCCTGAAGCAGATCCTGCTCGGCAGAGATTTTGTCCTGCCACAGTTTCTTCTCGCGCTCGTAGGTGGTGCGAGCCAACGCCAGGCGCCGTTGCGCGGCGGCCTGTTCGCTGCGCTGATCGGAGACCTGCTGACTGGTGATCACAGCCAACAGCTGACCCTTCTTCACGGATTGCCCGAGATTGACCGATACCGACTCGACAACACCAGGAACGCGCGGCACCACGTGAGCCGTGCGATCCTCGTCGAAGCGCACTTCGCCGGGGAACGGCAAGCCGAGGCTGATGTTCTGCGACCGCGCCTGCGCCAGTTGAATGCCGGCTGCGGCGATCTGTTCGGCGCTCAACGCCAGATGTCCCTCTTCGCCTTCAGCAAGTCCACCGTCGGCGGCTGCGCCCTCTTCGGCGTGATCGGCGTGTTCCGCCGCTTCATCGGCGTGGACGTCGATGGCTGAATTGCCCGGCCACATCGAGCCGATTCCGACGCCCAGCGCCATAGTCGCCAGCGCGACAACGATCAGTTTTTTATCCATGCAAACTCCTCTGCGCCGTGTCGTCGCGCAGTAATCAAAAAAATGAAATTCAAGGGCTGGCGGCAAGGTCGCCGAAGATACGTTCGATGCGTACCCGGGCGTCTGTCGCTTCGCTGACCGCCTGGATGTATTGGCTGCGGGCGCTGATCAGCGTGCGCTGGGCGTCGAGCACGTCGAGAAAGCCGAACTTGCCCATTTCGAATCCACGGGTGGCGCTGTCGACCGCACTTTGTGCGGCGGGCAAAATTGTCTGGTTGAACGCTTTGAGTTCGCCATTGGCGGTCTGCCATTGCTCGAGGGTGGTCCGGATTTCCGTGCGCAGGCGCAGCTCCGTGGCGTTACGCAGATCCCGCGCCTGATCGCTGCGACGCGCGGCCGCCAGCACGTTGCCCTGGTTGCGGTTGAACAGCGGAATCGGCATCGAAAGCCCGACCACGTTGACTCGCTCGCGGTCCGTTTCGCTGTACTGGCTGCCGATGCTCACCGTCAGATCGGGGATGCGTTGCGACTTCTCCAGCGCCAGCGATGCTTCGCGCTGATCGATCTGCAACTTGGCCAGGCGCATTTCAGGGGTTTCATTCAGGCGCTCGATTAATCGGGTCGGCGGTGGCGCGCCGGGCATGCTTTGCGTCATGGCTTGCACGACGGTCGATGTCGGCAACGGTGCGCCCATGACCTGCGCCAATTGCTGATACGCATTGGCCTGATCGCGTTCCGCGCGGCTCAGTTCCAGGCGCACTTCGGAGAGTTGCACTTGCGCCCGAGTGCCCTCGACCGGCGATGATTTACCGGCCTCGATCCGCCCTTGGGCCACGCGCAAACCGTGCTCGGCGAGTTGCAGCGATTGACGGGACAACTGCAAGCGTTGCTGCGCCGTTTGAGCGCTGTTGAACGCTTGAATCACATCGGCGCGCAGGGCATTGCGCTTGCGCTCCAACTCGATTCCGGCGGCGTCCTGCGCGCGGCTGGCAACATCGATTCTTGCGCCGCGTTTGCCGCCCAGTTCGATCAGCTGGCTGAGCATCACTGTGGTCGTGCGTGAATCGCGGCGAGTGTCTTCCGCCTCCCATGACACCTCGGGGTTGGGGATAAGCCCGGCCTGCTTGCGGTCGCCTTCGGAGATACCGATTTCCCATTGCGCTGCCGCGAGCTCGGGGTTGCCGGCAAATGCTGTTTGCAGGGCTTGCTCAAGGGTCAGTGTCGATGCTTGCGCAAGATCCGCGCCCGCCAGCAGTAAAAAGCAGCTGGCGGTCACCGCCCTTGCCATTCTTTTCAGGCGTGATCGCGCCGTCAGTTCTCTTAAACCGGGCAATGGAAGACTTCCTTTTTAAATCAAGAATTCCATCACGGTAGAGTTTTTAACTTATCGACAAGGTGACTGAGAGATTACAAATCCGTTATCCACGGTTTATGGAAGTTGTTTTGCTCTAGGATGCGAAGTGCTCACCTTGATATAGAAACACATGGAAACAAATACATGGGCATTATCCAAAAAACAGTACTTGTCTCCGTTCACCTCTCATGAATCGGGTGAGTATTTTGGCCTCGCGCGCTGCGTCAGGGTGTCGCAGAGGGCCGATTTCAGGGCTCGAGACTCAGTCAACAATTGACTCTGTAGCCACTACAACCTTTACCTTGCGCCCCCACAGCCAGTGAAACCCTCACTAGGAAATCTGAAATTCACAACACCGCCTGTCAATAACCCGTCTGGAAGCCCTATCAAAAACAACAACTTTTCTCGACCGACTTAGTTACTTAACCATTAAATACAAGTGGTGATTAATCATGCGAATCCTTGTCGTCGAGGACGAGCTTAAAGCTGCCGAATACTTGCATCAGGGCCTGACGGAAAGTGGTTATGTCGTTGACCACGCGGCCACCGGTGCCGATGGATTGCATCTGGCGCAACAACAGGCATATGACCTGGTGATCCTGGACGTGAATCTGCCGAAACTGGATGGCTGGGACGTGCTGGAGCAACTGCGCCGCACGCACTCCACCCGGGTGATGATGCTCACCGCTCGCGGTCGTCTGGCCGACAGGGTTCGTGGTCTCGACCTGGGTGCCGATGACTACCTGGTCAAGCCCTTCGAGTTTCCCGAACTGCTCGCACGGGTACGCACACTAATGCGCCGCAGCGAAAACATCCCGGTACCGCAGGTTCTGAAAGTCGCCGATCTGGAACTTGATCCGGGTCGCCACCGCGCCTTTCGTGGCGAGCAACGCATCGACCTGACCACCAAGGAGTTCGCCCTGCTGCATCTGCTGATGCGTCAGTCCGGCGAAGTGCTGACCCGCACGCAGATCATTTCACTGGTGTGGGACATGAATTTCGACTGCGACACCAACGTGGTGGAAGTGTCGATACGGCGTCTGCGAGCGAAAATCGACGATCCGTTCGACAGCAAGCTGATCCACACCATGCGTGGTGTCGGTTACGTCCTGGAGGCTCGGGAATGAAGCCGGCAAGCCTGTCGCTACGGCTGGGGCTGACCATGAGTACTCTTGGAGCACTGTTGGTGATGTTCCTCGCTGTACTGGCCTACTTCGCCCTGACCCATGAGCTCAATACGCTGTCCCGGGACAGTCTGGCCAGCAAGATGGAGCAGATTGAACACAGCCTGTCGCTGTACACCGACCCCGGTGAAATCAGTTCGAAGCCGCATATTCTGCTCGATCAGGTCATGGGACACGACAACCTGACGCTGACCATTTACGACCGAAGCAACCAGCGTTCCCCGCTGCTGAAGTCCGGCACCGGCATGGTCGATCCGCGCCCTGAACTCAAAGCGTTGCGAGCGACTGTCGACCAGTTGACCTACAGCGACAGCACCGACGCTGAAGGCGCGAAATATCTCACCCTCTCAAAGCTGATTCGCCTCAAGAATGGCACCAGTGTCCCGGTGTTGCTGTCGATGGACAATGCCCACGATCAGGCATTGCTCAGTGCCTATCTGCGCTCGACGCTGATGGCGTTGCCTTTGCTGCTGATCTTCATTGGCTTGAGTGCCTGGGCGGCGGTGCAACGAGGCCTGGCTCCAATGCGCGAGTTTCGCAAAGTGGCGGCGATGGTTTCGACCCAGGATCTTGATCATCGACTGTCGGTGGTGAATATGCCGCAGGAGTTGAGCGAACTGGCGCAAGGCATCAACTTCATGCTGCATCGCCTCGACAACGGTGTGCAGCAGCTATCGCAGTTCTCCGATGACCTGGCCCATGAACTGCGCACGCCGATCAACAATTTGATGGGCAAGGCACAGGTGACACTGTCCCGTGAGCGTACGAGCGAGGAATACAAAGATGTATTGGTGTCGTGCATTGAAGAGCTGGAGCGTGTCGCACGGATCGTCCGCGACATGCTGTTTCTGGCGCAGGTCAGTCATCCCGCGGCGCTCGCTCCTTTCGAGTTGATCGAGTTGGAGGATGAAGCGCTGAAAGTCGCCGATCTGTTTTCCCTGTCGGCGCAGGAAAAGCGCATCAATCTGAGTGTGGTCGGCAGCGCTCGGGTGCTGGGCGACCGGCTGATGATTCAACGGGCGATTTCCAATCTGCTGTCTAACGCGCTGCGCCACTGTCCCGCCGGGGAAACCGTCTCGCTGCTGATTGAACAAGGGACATCAAACGTTTCGCTGCTGGTCAGCAACCCCGGCGCGGGCATCGAAGCGCACCATTTGCCGTACCTGTTCGAGCGTTTTTACCGGGTCGACAGCAGCCGCTCCCGCGCGCAGGGCAGTACCGGACTGGGGCTGGCGATTGTGCGCTCGATCATGAGCCTGCATCAGGGCGTGGCACAGGTGCAGAGTTTGCCGGGAACGATGACGGTGTTTCGACTGGGCTTTCCAAAAGTCGACGAATAGTTGCTCATCGGGGAGTGAGGTGCCCGCGATGACGGAGGAACAGGCAGCAACAAAAACGGCACCTTCCGGTGCCGTTCGCCTTTTACATTCCAATCACTTTACTTACGCGCCGCCTCCCACGATTTCAGCAGCTCGCTGTAGCTCACGGTCTCGCCTTTAGGCTTCTCGTTCGCCAGTTTCGGTTTCGGTGCGCCCGGCTGGTCGAACCAGTATTGCGCGTCGCGCTCGGGGTTCATTTTCGGGGCGCAGGTGGCTTGTGCCTTCGAGCGTTCCAGACGGGTCATGATTGCATCCTGATCCTTGGCCAGGCCGTCCAGCGCTTCTTGCGGGGTTTTCTCGCCGCTGGCGGCTTCGGCGATATGGCTCCACCACAACTGCGCCAGGCGAGGATAATCAGGCACGTTGGTCCCGGTCGGGGTCCATTGCACGCGGGCCGGGCTGCGGTAGAACTCCACCAGGCCACCGAGTTTCGGCGCCAGGTCGGTCATGGCTTGCGAGTTGATGTCCGATTCGCGGATCGGCGTCAGGCCGACGATGGTTTTCTTCAGCGACACGGTTTTCGAGGTCACGAACTGCGCATACAGCCACGCAGCCAGTTTCTGTTTCTCAGGCGTCGACTTCATGAACGTCCACGAACCCACGTCCTGATACCCCAGCTTCATCCCCTCCTCCCAGTACGGTCCGCGTGGAGACGGCGCCATGCGCCATTTCGGTGTGCCGTCGGCGTTCATCACTGCGAGACCCGGTTTGGTCATGTCGGCGGTAAACGCGGTGTACCAGAAGATCTGCTGGGCGATGTTGCCTTGGGACGGCACGGGACCTGATTCGGAAAAGGTCATGCCCGCCGCTTCCGGTGGTGCGTATTTCTTCATCCAGTCCACGTACTTGGTGGTGGCGAACACGGCCGCCGGGCCGTTGGTGTCGCCACCGCGGGTCACGCTGGAGCCCACAGGGTGGCAATCCTCGACGCGGATACCCCACTCGTCCACCGGCAAACCGTTCGGCAAGCCCTTGTCGCCACCACCGGCCATGGAGAACCAGGCATCGGTGAAGCGCCAGCCCAGGGACGGGTCTTTCTTGCCATAGTCCATGTGCCCATAAACGCGCTTGCCGTCGATTTCCTTGACGTCTTCGCTGAAGAATTTGGCGATGTCTTCATAGGCCGACCAGTTCACCGGTACGCCGAGTTCGTAGCCGTACTTTTCCTTGAACTTGGCCTTCAGGTCCGCGCGTTCGAACCAGTCAGCGCGGAACCAGTACAGGTTGGCGAACTGCTGATCGGGCAACTGGTAGATCTTGCCGTCCGGCGCGGTGGTGAAGGAGATGCCGATAAAGTCCTTGATATCGAGGGTCGGCGAGGTGAAATTCTTGCCCTCGTTGGCCATGAGGTCGGTGATCGATTCGGTCTTGCCGTAGCGGAAGTGCGTACCGATCAGGTCCGAGTCGTTGACCCAGCCGTCATAGATGTTCTTGTCCGACTGCATCTGGGTCTGCAGCTTTTCCACCACATCGCCTTCCTGCAGCAGGTCGTGGGTCAGCTTGATCCCGGTGATCTCGGTGAAGGCCTTGGCCAGCACCTTGGACTCGTACTCGTGGGTAGCGATGGTTTCCGACACCACCTTGATGCTCATCCCGCGAAACGGCTCGGCCGCCTTGATGAACCACTTCAGCTCTTCGAGTTGCTGATCGGCCGTGAGTGTGGATGGCTTGAATTCAGCGCCGATCCATTTCTTCGCGGCGTCTTCATAGGCATCGGCCCAGGCAGACGCGCTCAAACCGCTGAGTGCCAGCATGGCTGCCAATGAAATGCTATGTCGCAGCTTATTGTTTTTGTCGAACATAGAGACCTCCTGTTTAAGTTTCGGAGCAACATTGCCGAGCGATTCGACTAGCCCCAACGCATCACAGCCAACAGCCACACCAGGGACATCGCGAAGGCGACCCAGATGCTCCAGTCGGTGACGCCGATTACCAGCAAATGCAGGTAGGCGCTGCCGAGAAGACCGATGAACAACCGATCGCCACGGGTGGTGGCAATCGGTAGAAAACCTCGCCGAAGCACACTCGGCGAACGCAATTCCCAGGTGGTCATGCCCACCAGGATCAAGCCGATGACACCAAAAAATGCCGCCGTGGGGACGGTCCAACTCATCCATTCCATCATCAGTTCCTCATACCCGGCCCAAGGCAAAGCCCTTGGCCACGTGGTTGCGAACAAACCAGATCACCAGCATGCCCGGCAGGATGGTCAACACCCCCGCCGCCGCCAGCACGCCCCAGTCAATGCCGGATGCCGAGACGGTACGGGTCATCACCGCCGCGATCGGTTTGGCGTTCACCGAAGTGAGGGTTCGCGCCAGCAGCAGTTCGACCCAGGAAAACATGAAGCAGAAGAACGCCGTGACGCCGATGCCGGAGCCGATCAGCGGGATGAAAATCTTCACGAAGAACTTGGGAAAGCTGTAGCCATCGATGTAGGCGGTTTCGTCGATTTCCTTGGGCACTCCGGACATGAAGCCTTCGAGAATCCACACCGCCAGCGGCACGTTGAACAGGCAGTGGGCCAGGGCCACGGCGATATGGGTGTCGAACAGCCCGATCGAGGAATACAGCTGGAAGAACGGCAGCAGGAACACCGCCGGTGGCGCCATGCGGTTGGTCAGCAGCCAGAAGAACAGGTGCTTGTCGCCGAGGAAGCGATAACGCGAGAACGCATAGGCCGCCGGCAAGGCCACGGTCAGGGAAATGATCGTGTTCAGGCTCACGTAATACGCCGAGTTGATGTAGCCGGTGTACCAGCTCGGATCGGTGAAGATCACCTTGTAGTTCGCCAGTGTGAAGTCCTGTGGGAAAAGTGTCAGGCCGCCGAGGATTTCGCCGTTGCTCTTGAACGACATGTTCAACAGCCAGTAGATCGGCACCAGCAGAAACAGGATGTAGAGCAGCAGTGGGATCAGCTTTCTCTTGCTCATGGCGGGCCTCAGCGGTTGGCGTCGGAGTGAGTCATGGCGGTGTAGAACAGCCAGGACACCAACAGGATGATCAGGAAGTACACCAGCGAGAATGCGGCGGCCGGACCGAGGTCGAACTGCCCGATCGCCATTTGCGTCAGGGTCTGGCTCAAGAAGGTCGTGGAATTGCCCGGACCGCCACCCGTGAGCACGAACGGCTCGGTGTAGATCATGAAGCTGTCCATGAAGCGCAGCATCACGGCGATCAGCAGCACACTCTTGAGCTTGGGCAGCTGGATATGCCGGAACACCGCCCAGGCCGAAGCCCGGTCGATCCGAGCCGCCTGGTAATACACATCCGGAATCGCCCGCAGTCCGGAGAAGCACAGCAGCGCCACCAGCGAGGTCCAGTGCCAGACGTCCATCACCAGCACGGTGACCCAGGCGTCCATGGTGTTCGCCGCATAGTTGTAGCTGATACCCATGGCCTTGAGACTCGCCCCCAGCAGACCGATGTCGGCCCGGCCGAAGATCTGCCAGATGGTGCCGACCACGTTCCACGGGATCAGCAACGGAATCGCCAGGATGATCAGCACCACTGACGACCAACGCCCCTTTGTCGGCATGGTCAGGGCAATCGCAATCCCCAGGGGGATTTCGATCAACAGCACGCAGGCCGAGTAGATGAACTGGCGCAGCAACGAGTCGTGCAGGCGCGGATCAAGCAGCACCTGCTTGTACCAGTCGGCGCCGACGAAGTAGCGGCTGGACTGATCGAAAATGTCCTGCACCGAGTAGTTGACCACGGTCATCATCGGGATCACCGCACTGAACGCCACCAGCAGGAACACCGGCAGCACCAGCCACCAGGCCTTGTTGTTGTGCACCTTGTTCATGGCTGCGCCTCTTGGTTGGCATTGGCTTCGAGCAGGAATTCATCGGCGTAGACCATCAGCCATTGCGCCGGAAAGCTGATGTAGGCCGTGCCTTGCGGCACAGGTTTGTCTTCGGCCAGGCGCACTTTCAGCGGCGCGCCATCGAGATCGAGGGTCATGATCTTGTAGGTGCCCAAGTCTTCGACGTGTACGACCTGTGCCCGCAGCGCGTCATCAAAGGCTTCGTCCCACACATGGACGAACTCCGGACGAATGCCGACCTTCAGGGTTTTCCACCCGGACTCGGCAATACATTGCTGCATCGCTTCCGACAGCGGCAGGTGCGTGGAGGCAAAACCGACACCGCCCGGTTGCGGCTGCACCTCGATCAGGTTCATCCCGGGGCTGCCGATGAAGTAGCCGACAAAGGTGTGGCTCGGGCGCTCGAACAATTCCCTTGGCGTGCCGAACTGCACGATCTGGCCGCCGTACATCACCGCAATCTTGTCGGCGAAGGTCGAGGCCTCCAGCTGATCGTGGGTGACGTAGACCATGGTGATGTTGAACTGCTCGTGGATCTGCTTGAGCTTGCGCCGCAGTTTCCACTTCAGGTGCGGGTCGATCACCGTCAGCGGCTCGTCGAAGAGGATCGCCGACACGTCGTCACGCACCAGCCCACGGCCCATGGAGACTTTCTGCTTTTCGTCGGCGGTGAGGTTGCGGGCCTTTTTGCTCAGCAGGTTCTGCAGGTCGAGGACTTCGGCGATTTCCTGCACCTTGCTATGAACCCTGGCCTCGGCCATGCCCTGATTACGCAGCGGGAAGGCCAGGTTGTCGAACACCGTCATGGTGTCGTAGACCACCGGGAACTGGAAAACCTGGGCGATGTTGCGCTTCTCCGGGGTCAGGTTGTTGACCGCTTTGCCGTCAAACAGCACATGGCCCTGGGACGGGCTGAGCAGCCCGGAAATGATGTTGAGCAAAGTTGATTTACCGCAGCCCGACGGACCGAGCAAGGCATAGGCGCCGCCCTGCTCCCAGATGTGGTCCATCTCGCGGATCGCGTAGTCCTCCGGTCCCGACGGGGTCTTGGTGTAGCTGTGGGCGAGGTTCTGCAAACGGATTTCGGCCATCAGGCAACCCTCGTGACACGCCGGCCCGGCGCCTGGACCAGCCGCCCCTGCGTATCGAACACAAACAGTTTATGGGTCGGGATGTAGATGCGGATCGGCGCATCGACGTCGTATTCGTGGACACCCGGCAAGTGCAGCACCAGCAGGAAGTGCTCGTTGCGCACATGCAGGAAGGTTTCCGAGCCGCTGATTTCCGCGACTTCGACGGTCACCGCCAATTCGAGGTCGTCGTCGTTGCTCGGCACCAGCGAGATATGGCTGGGGCGCACGCCGAAACGGAACTCGCCCTCACCCACCGGGCGCAGATCGACGTTCAGCGGGAAGTGCACGAAGTTGGCGAAACTCACTTCGTTGCCGGCAATGCGTCCCGGCATCAGGTTGATCGGCGGCTCGGAGAACAGCTCCGCCGCCAGCACCGTTTGCGGCTGGTGGTAGACCGAGGCGGACTGGCCGCTCTGGATCACCCGGCCTTCGTGAAGAATGGTGGTGGTGCCGCCCAGGGCCAGGGCTTCATTGGGCTCGGTGGTGGCGTAGATCGCGATGGTATGGCGCGCCTTGAACAGCTCGCGCATTTCCTGGCGCAGCTCTTCGCGCAACTTGTAGTCGAGGTTCACCAGCGGCTCGTCGAACAGGATCAGTTCGGCGTCCTTGACCAGCGCCCGGGCCATGGCCGTGCGTTGTTGCTGACCGCCGGAAAGCTCCAGCGGATAGCGCTTGAGAAACTTCTCGATGCGCAGCATCTTCGCGGTTTCCAGCACCTTGTTCTGGATCAGCTCGCTGGATACACCGGCCTGACGCAGCGGCGAGGCGATGTTGTCGAACACCGTCATGGTCGGGTAGTTGATGAACTGCTGATAGACCATCGACACATTGCGCAAGCGCACGGGGCGTTGGGTGACGTCGACGCCGTTCATCAGGATGCGACCGCTGTCGGGCTTGTCCAGACCGGCCATCAGGCGCATCAGGCTGGTCTTGCCGGACAAGGTGCGCCCGAGCAAAACGTTGAAGGAACCGGGTTCAAAACTCAGGTTGGCATCGTCGATCCAGGTCTGGCCCTCGACGGTGCGGCTGACGTGCTCCAGGGTGAGTGACATGGCTCGGCCTTTTTATTATTGGAGTCAAGCGACCGGAGCTCTAAAGCGACATCCGTGCCAAAAAACTCAAGCTATTGATTGCGCTTGAAATTCCCGAAGATGACGGCAAAACCGCGTTCGATGCTGAACACAAATGAACAATCACAAATGAACAATTGAACAGTTCACCCATTGACAGTGAACAATAGTGAACAACACTCTATGGACTGTTCACGACCCCTGTAGGAGCTGCCGCAGGCTGCGATCTTTTGATTTTGTTTTTTAAGATCAAAAGATCGCAGCCTGCGGCAGCTCCTACAGGGGATCGCATGCACCATAAAAACAATAAAAATGCTGATTCAGAGGCTGACTGTCATGGCCGTACCTGCCACCGCGCTATCCCACGACGCCATCATCCAGGACTCCTGGTCCCGCTGCCGCGCGTTCGGCCTCGATCACCAGAGCACCCCGGCGTTCGACCAGTTGCCGGCTGAAGGCATCGCGCAGTTGCTGGAGAGCCAGCATTCGTTGGTGCAAACCACCCATCAGGAAGTGCTGCCCTACTACGAGAACATCCTGAGCAATTCCAATTGCCTGATCATGCTCGCCGACCATCAGGGCCAGGTGCTGACGTCCTGGGGCACCCAGCGCTTTATCGAACCGAAACTGGCCCGGGGCTTCAGCGCCGGCGCAAGCTGGATGGAGCGCTGCACCGGCACCAACGCCATCGGTACCGCCCTGGCCTGCGAACAAGCGGTGCACATCGAACATGACGAACATTTCCTCAAGGCCAACCGCTTCATGACCGGTTCCGCCGCGCCGATTTTCGATGCCGAGCGCAAGGTGATCGCGGTGCTGGACGTTTCCAGCGACAGCTACCTGCCGCCCTCCCACACCCTGGGCATGGTCAAGATGATGAGCCAGACCGTGGAAAACCGGCTGATCCTCAACCTGTTCCATGGCCAGCATTTCCAGTTGACGTTCAACACCGGGCTGAACAACCTCGACAGCCAATGGGCGGGCTTGCTGATATTCGATGAGACCGGACAGGTGCTGTCGGCCAACCGCCGGGCCGACAATCTGCTGGGCATCAGCCTGTCGCGGGTCAGTGTCGAAAGCCTGTTCAAGGTCTCGCTGCTGGAATTGCTGAACCAGCCCGACGGCCTGCCCTTCGCCCTGCAAACCTCGGGGCGCAACCGCTTCCAGTGCCTGTTGAAGCGGCCGAAACAGGCATCGATTCAACCCCGAGTGTTCGCGGAGCCGGTTGTAGCCGCACCCGCTTCCATCAGCCTCAACACCCTGCATTTCGGCGACAGTCGCGTGGAAAAAGCCGTGCGTCAGGCCGAGCGCTTGCTGGAAAAAGACATTCCCTTGCTGATCCACGGTGAAACCGGGGTCGGCAAGGAAGTGTTCGTCAAAGCCCTGCATCAGGCCAGCTCGCGCAGCAAACAAGCGTTCATTGCCGTCAACTGTGCAGCGATTCCCGCCGAACTGGTGGAGTCCGAGTTGTTCGGTTATGAGAAAGGCGCATTCACCGGCGCCAACCAGAAAGGCAGCATCGGGCTGATTCGAAAGGCTGACAAAGGCACGCTGTTCCTTGATGAAATCGGTGACATGCCACTGCCAACGCAAGCGCGCCTGTTGCGGGTGTTGCAGGAGCGTTGCGTGCAGCCGGTGGGCAGCAGCGAGTTGTTCCCTGTGGACTTGCGCATCATTTCCGCGACCAATCGCTCGTTGCGCGAACAGGTACAACTGGGGCGGTTTCGTGAAGACCTGTATTACCGCATCGGTGGCCTGACCCTGGAACTGCCACCATTAAGAGAACGCAGCGACAAAGAAGCGCTTTTTAAACGCCTGTGGGAACAGCATCGCGAACCCAGCCAATGGGCTGGACTGAGCCGCGAGGTATTGGAGTTGTTCGACCGCCACCCGTGGCCGGGGAACTTGCGCCAGGTCAGCAGCGTGATGCAGGTGGCGCTGGCGATGGCCGAGGAACAGCCGATAAGGCCGGAGCATTTGCCGGATGATTTTTTTGTCGATCTGGAGATGGAGCCGGTCGATACGCCGGAACCGTTGGCCGTGGATCTGAATGATGCCGAGGATTTGAATCGGCAGTTGCAGGCGGCGGGGGGGAATATTTCGTATCTGGCTCGACGGTTGGGGGTTAGTCGCAATACCCTTTACAAGCGGTTGCGCCAGTTGGAAGGTTGAAAGCGAAGATCAAAAGATCGCAGCCTTCGGCAGCTCCTACATTGGTACGATGCACTCCCTGTAGGAGCTGCCGAAGGCTGCGATCTCTTGACTTTAAAAAAACAAAAACCCGCACAAGGCGGGTTTTGTTTTACAGCGGATCAAGCAATCAGTCAGCCAGACGCCAGGTCGTGCCGCCCTTGCCGTCTTCCAGCACCACGCCCATGGCGGTGAGCTGGTCGCGGATGCGGTCGGATTCGGCCCAGTCTTTACCGGCACGTGCCGCCAGGCGCGCAGCAATCAGCGCCTCGACTTCGGCTGCATCCACGCGCCCTTCGGCACCGGCCTGCAGGAAGTCATCGGCTTCCAGCTGCAACACACCCAGCACACTGGCCAGTTCTTTCAAACGGGCTGCCAGACCGGCCGCTGCGTTGAGATCGCTCTCACGCAGGCGGTTGATCTCGCGGACCATCTCGAACAGCACCGCACAGGCTTCCGGCGTGCCGAAGTCGTCGTTCATCACCTGGGTGAAGCGCTCGACGAACGCTTCGCCGCCAGCCGGTGCCACGCTCGGCAGGCCCTTCAACGCATGGTAGAAACGCTCCAGGGCGCCCTTGGCGTCCTTGAGGTTGTCTTCCGAATAGTTGATCGCGCTGCGGTAGTGGCTCGACACCAGCAGATAACGCACGACTTCCGGGTGGTACTTGTCGAGCACGTCGCGAATGGTGAAGAAGTTGTTCAAGGACTTGGACATCTTCTCGCCATTGATGCGAATCATGCCGCAATGCATCCACGCGTTGGCGTAGGTCTTGCCTGTGGCCGCTTCGCTCTGGGCGATTTCGTTTTCGTGGTGCGGGAACTCAAGGTCGCTGCCGCCGCCATGAATGTCGAAAGTCTCGCCCAGGCAGCAGGTGGACATCACCGAGCACTCGATGTGCCAGCCCGGACGCCCGGCGCCCCATGGCGATTCCCAGCTCGGCTCGCCCGGCTTGGTGGCTTTCCACAGCACGAAGTCCAGCGGGTCCTGCTTGGACTCGTCGACTTCGATCCGTGCGCCAATGCGCAAGTCTTCGATCTTCTTGCGCGACAGCTTGCCGTAACCCATGAACTTGGCGACGCGGTAGTACACGTCGCCATTGCCCGGGGCGTAGGCATAACCCTTGTCGATCAGGGTCTGGATCATGCTCAGCATGCCCGGAATGTGATCCGTGGCACGTGGTTCCATGTCCGGCTTGAGGATGTTGAGGCGCGCCTCGTCCTCATGCATCGCGGTGATCATGCGTTCGGTCAGCGCGTCGAACGGCTCGCCGTTCTCCTTCGCACGATTGATGATCTTGTCTTCAATGTCGGTGATGTTGCGCACATAAGTCAGGTTGTAACCGCTGAACCGCAACCAGCGGGTCACCAGGTCGAACGCGACCATGCTGCGGCCATGACCAATGTGGCAGTAGTCGTACACGGTCATGCCGCACACGTACATGCGCACATTGTTGCCATCGAGCGGCTTGAAGACTTCTTTGCTCTTGGTGAGCGTGTTGTAGATCGTTAGCACGTTAGTTCCTTGACGCTAAATCACTGGCCCCACGAATCACGCAGGGTCACGGTACGGTTGAATACCGGCTGACCTGGTTTCGAGTCCTTCAAATCAGCAACGAAGTAACCTTCGCGCTCGAACTGGAAACGGTCTTCCGGCTGTGCATTGCCCAACGAGGGTTCAGCACGACAACCGGTGAGTACCTGCAGCGAATCAGGGTTGATGTTGTCCAGGAAACTGGCGCTGTCTTCGGCCTTCTCTGGGTTGGCCGAACGGAACAGACGATCGTACAGACGCACTTCGCACTCGACGCTGGCCGCGGCCGGTACCCAGTGAACCACGCCTTTGACCTTGCGACCTTCCGGGTTCTTGCCCAGGGTGTCCGGATCGTACGAGCAGCGTAGTTCGACGATGTTGCCATCGGCGTCCTTGATCGCTTCGTCGGCACGGATCACGTAGCTGCCGCGCAGGCGCACTTCACCGGCCGGTTCCAGGCGCTTGTAGCCCTTCGGCGGCTCTTCCATGAAGTCTTCACGGTCGATGTAGATTTCGCGAGCGAACGGCAGGACGCGCACGCCCATGTCTTCTTTCGGGTGGCACGGCAGTTCGAGGTTCTCGACCTGGCCTTCCGGGTAGTTGGTGATCACGACTTTCAACGGACGCAGCACGCACATGGCGCGCGGGGCGCTGTGGTCGAGGTCGTCACGGATGCTGAATTCGAGCATGCCGAAGTCCACCACGCCGTCGGAACGGTTGGTACCGATCATTTCGCAGAAGTTGCGGATCGATTTCGGCGTGTAGCCACGGCGGCGGAAACCCGACAGCGTGGACATGCGCGGGTCGTCCCAACCGTTGACGTGCTTTTCATCGACCAACTGCTTGAGCTTGCGCTTGCTGGTGATGGTGTAGTTCAGGTTCAGGCGGCTGAACTCGTACTGGCGCGGGTTGGCCGGCACCGGCAGATGCTCGAGGAACCACTCGTACAGCGGACGGTGGCTTTCGAACTCCAGGGTGCAGATCGAGTGAGTGATGCCTTCGATGGCGTCCGACTGACCGTGGGTGAAGTCGTAGTTCGGGTAGATGCACCACTTGTCACCGGTCTGGTGGTGGTGCGCGTGACGGATGCGGTACATGATCGGGTCGCGCAGGTTCATGTTCGGCGAGGCCATGTCGATCTTGGCCCGCAGCACCCGTGCACCGTCCTTGAACTCGCCGGCCTTCATGCGGGCGAACAGGTCCAGGTTCTCTTCGACGCTGCGCTCGCGGAACGGGCTGTTCTTGCCCGGCTCGGTCAGGCTGCCACGGTATTCCTTGGCTTGCTCAGGGGTCAGGTCGTCGACGTAGGCATTGCCGGATTTGATCAGCTCCACCGCCCAGTCATGCAACTGGTCGAAATACTGCGAGGCGTAGCGCACTTCGCCGGACCATTCGAAGCCCAGCCATTTGACGTCGCTCTCGATCGCGTCGATGTATTCCTGGTCTTCCTTGGCCGGGTTGGTGTCGTCGAAACGCAGGTGCGTGACGCCGCCGAACTCCTGGGCCAGGCCGAAGTTCACGCAGATCGACTTGGCGTGGCCGATGTGCAGGTAGCCGTTGGGTTCAGGCGGGAAACGGGTGACGATCTGCGTGTGCTTGCCCGAGTCCAGGTCTGCCTGGATGATCGGCCGCAGGAAGTTGACCGGCACGGCAGGGCCGGTCTTGGCATTCGAGGTAGGGTCGACAGTGGGCTTGCTCATAGGATCCTTGAACGTACAAGTGCGTGGCCGTAATGAAGGCCGGACAAAACAAAGCCGCTATCATAGCCGATGCCGTCAAGTACCTGACAGAGCGCACTCTGTAAACCGTCGCATTTAATAGGCCGTAAATGAAAAAACAGCCTCGAAATTCGCGCCTGTCACGCTAAACTGCGCACCTTGGCCGAGACAGGCTGAACCGGTTGCGGGATGGACCTCCCAAAACCACGAATTCATAAAGTATGCTTCTCCTTAAAAGAGTGCTGATCATGACCCAAGTCAAACTGACTACCAACCACGGCGACATCGTCCTCGAACTGAACGCCGAGAAGGCCCCGATCACCGTGGCCAACTTCGTCGAGTACGTTAAAGCCGGTCACTACGAAAACACCGTTTTCCACCGAGTCATCGGTAACTTCATGATCCAGGGCGGCGGTTTCGAGCCAGGCATGAAAGAAAAGAAAGACAAGCGCCCAAGCATCCAGAACGAAGCTGACAACGGTCTTTCCAACGACAAGTACACCGTCGCCATGGCCCGCACCATGGAGCCGCATTCGGCTTCCGCACAGTTCTTCATCAACGTGGCGGACAACAGCTTCCTGAACCACAGCGGCAAGAACGTTCAGGGCTGGGGCTACGCGGTATTCGGTAAAGTGACCGCAGGCACCGACGTTGTCGACAAGATCAAAGGCGTGGCCACCACTTCCAAGTCCGGCCACCAGGACGTACCAGCAGACGACGTGATCATCGAGAAAGCCGAGATCATTGAGTGATATTGCTGATTTCAGATTTACATCTGGAAGAGGAGCGCCCGGACATTACCCGGGCGTTTCTGGATTTGCTCGCCGGACGCGCCCGCTCGGCGAGTGCGTTGTACATTCTGGGCGACTTCTTCGAGGTGTGGATTGGCGACGACGCCATGACACCCTTCCAGCGCTCCATCTGCCAGGCCCTGCGCGAGTTAAGCGACAGCGGCACGGCCATTTTCCTGATGCACGGCAATCGCGACTTCATGCTCGGCAAGGCCTTCTGCAAAGCAGCCGGCTGCACCTTGCTGAAAGATCCGAGTGTCGTGCAGTTCAACGGCGAGCCGGTGCTGCTGATGCACGGCGACAGCCTCTGCACCCGCGACGAAGCCTATATGAAGCTGCGTCGCTACCTGCGCAACCCGATTACCCTGTTCATCCTGCGGCATCTGCCGCTGCGCACCCGGCACAAGCTGGCGCGCAAGCTGCGCAGTGAAAGCCGCGCGCAAACGCGGATGAAGGCCAACGACATTGTCGATGTCACGCCCGAAGAGATTCCGCGGATCATGCAGGAATACGGCGTGAAGACCTTGATCCACGGGCACACCCACCGTCCCGCGATTCACAAGTTGCAGCTTGGCGAGCAAGCGGCCAGGCGCATTGTGCTGGGGGATTGGGATCGTCAAGGGTGGGCGTTGCAGGTGGATGAGCAAGGGTTTGCGCTGGCGCCCTTTGATTTCGCAGCGCCTTAAAGATCAAAAGATCGCAGCCTTCGGCAGCTCCTACAGAGTGTACACATGCCTCTGTAGGAGCTGCCGAAGGCTGCGATCTTGGCTAGTCAGTGCCCTGCCGAAGCAGGCCCCGCCTTGGCAGTAAACGGCGGTTTGGCTAGCCACACAATCAGTATCAAACCCATGAACATCCAGCCCAACAGGGTGAAGTAGTCCACCGTGGACATGATGTACGCCTGACTGATCACAGTCTGCTCCAGCTGCGTGTAGGCCTTGGCCCCTGCCCCGCCCAGGTTGGTCAATGCTTCGCGAGTCGCCGGATCGAACGGGGTGATGCTTTCGGACAGATACGCGTGGTGCTGGTCGGCGCGGCGTATCCAGATCCAGGTGGTCAGCGATGCTGCAAAACTACCGCCCAGGGTTCGCAAAAACGTTGCCAGCCCCGAACCGTCGGCAATCTGGTTGGGTGGCAAATCCGACAGCAGGATGGTCAGGGTCGGCATGAAGAACAGCGCCACGCCGACCCCCATGAACAGCTGCACCATGGCGATGTGCTGGAAGTCCACCTCATTGGTGAAGCCTGCGCGCATGAAACAGCTCAGGCCGATGGCCAGGAACGCCCCGCCCGCCAGCAGGCGCATGTCGAATTTCGGTGCGTATTTGCCGACAAACGGCGCCAGCAGCACCGGCAGGATCCCCAGCGGGGCCACGGCAAAACCGGCCCAGGTCGCGGTGTAGCCCAGTCGCGTTTGCAGCCACTGCGGCAGGATCAGGTTGATCCCGAAGAACCCGGCATACCCCAGGATCAGCACGATGGTGCCGTAGCGGAAATTGCGATGGGCGAACAGGCGCAGGTTGACCACCGGATGTTCGTCGGTCATTTCCCAGATCACGAAAAACGCCAGGGCCACCACCGAAATCACCGAGCCGATCACGATGAAGCTGGATTCGAACCAATCGGCATCGTTGCCCTTGTCGAGCACGATCTGCAGCGCCCCGACGCCAATGATCAGTGCGATCAGACCGACGTAATCCATCGGCTGGCGGCTGGTGACCACCGGGCGCTTTTTCATCTGCTGGGTCACTACCCATGCCGCGAACAGGCCGATCGGCACGTTGATGAAGAAAATCCATGGCCAGCTGTAGCTGTCGGTGATCCAGCCGCCGAGGATCGGCCCGGCAATCGGCGCGACCACCGTGACCATCGCCAGCAGCGCCAGCGCCAGCCCCCGTTTCGCCGGGGGGTAAACCGCAATCAGCAGGGTCTGAGTCATCGGGTACAGCGGCCCGGCCACTACCCCTTGCAGTACCCGGAAGCCCACCAGTTCCGGCATCGAGGTGGAAATCCCGCACAGGAACGAAGCCAGCACGAACAGCAGTGTCGCCCAGACAAACAGCTTCACCTCGCCGAAACGCCGACTGAGCCAACCGGTCAGCGGCAAGGCGATGGCGTTGCTCACGGCGAACGAGGTGATGACCCAGGTGCCCTGCTCCGAGCTCACGCCCAGGTTGCCGGAAATCGTCGGTAGCGCCACGTTGGCAATGGTGGTGTCGAGCACTTGCATGAAAGTCGCCAGCGACAGGCCGATGGTGCTGAGCAACAGGCTGGGCGGTGTGAAAGACGCGTTATTGCTCATCGCGAATCCTTTGGAGCTGATCTGGCGCTGCGCCTGTTACAGACGCAGCTAACCCTATGGGAGCGGGCTTGCCCGCGAAGAGGTCGGCACACTCGACATGGATGTCGCCTGACGCTCCGCCTTCGCGAGCAAGCCCGCTCCCACAGGGTCGATGTAATGGCATATCAGCGTTGCGCGGTCTTGCTGACCGCTGCGCTGTTGTCGTGGATCAGCTGGGTGATCATCGCATCGGCCTCGGCCAACTGACGGTCGTAGACATTGGTGCTGAACGAAGCCTTTTGCGGCGGCTGTTGCGCCAGCACTGGCCCGCTCTGGTCGTGCAGGTCCACATCGACCATGGTCGACAGACCGACCCGCAACGGGTGTTTGGCCAGCTCCTCAGCGTTGACGTGGACCCGCACCGGCACGCGCTGCACGATCTTGATCCAGTTGCCGGTGGCGTTCTGCGCCGGCAGCAGGGCAAAGGCGCTGCCGGTCCCGGCGCCGAGGCTGTCGATGGTGCCGCTGTATTTCACGCTACTGCCGTACAGGTCAGTCTCGATCTCCACTGGCTGGCCGATGCGCATGTCGCGCAGCTGGGTTTCCTTGAAGTTGGCGTCGATCCACAGCTGGTCCAGCGGAATCACCGCCATCAGCGCGGTACCCGGTTGTACACGCTGACCAAGCTGTACAGAACGCTTGGCCACGTAACCGGTGACCGGCGCAATCAGGACGCTGCGCGAGTTGTTCAGATAGGCCTGACGCAGTTGCGCGGCGGCGGCCATCACGTCCGGGTGCGATGAAACCACGGTGTCATCGACCAGCGCACTGGTGGTCTTGAGCTTCTGTTCGGCATTGGCCAGGGCGTTTTTCGCCGAGGTCAGGTCATCGCGGGCGTGGGACAGCTCTTCCTGGGAAATTGCCCCGCCGGCGGCGAGATTCTTGCGCCGGCTGAAGTTGTCCTGGGCCTTTTGCACTTCGGCTTTCTGGGCGTTGACCTGGGCCTTCATGCCATCCACATCACTGTACAAGCCACGCACCTGCCGCACGGTACGCGCCAGGTTGGCCTGGGCATTTTGCAGACCGATTTCGGCGTCGTTCGGGTCGAAGTTCACCAGTACCTGGCCTTCATGGACCAGATCGCCATCATCGGCGCCGATGCTGACCACGGTGCCAGTGACCAGCGGGGTGATTTCCACCACGTTGCCGTTCACATAGGCGTCGTCGGTGCTTTCGCTCCAGCGCCCGTAGAACTCGTGGTAGGCCCAGACGCCCGCGCCACCGAGCACGACGGCGGCGGCCAGGACCAGCAGCATGAACTTGCGCTTTCCCGAATTGGGGTTGCCCTGGGTGTTTTCAGGAGGTTGGGTCGTATCGGCAGTGGCCATGACAAGTACCTTGAATTAGTGGGTCAACGTGGCTGGCGTGGCGCTGGCCGAGGCGATGGCCTCAGGCTGGAAACCGCCGCCCAGCGCCTGCATCAGTTGGATCGACAGGTCAATCTGCTCGGCATTCAGGTTGGCCAGCTGACGCTGGGCCTGGAGCAGTTGCTGCTCGATGCTGAGCACGTCCAGGTAGTTGCCGATGCCGGAACCGTAACGCTGGACCACGGTGTTGTAGGAATCCTGAGCGATGTCGGTGGCGTGCCGCTGGGCAGCGATCTGCCGGCCGATATCACGCAACTGGTTGATGCTGTCACTGACATCCCCCAGCGCCTTGACCAGGCTTTTGTTGTACTGCGCCACGGCGAGGTCGTAATCGGCGTCGCGCGAATCGAGGTCGGCACGCAGGCGGCCACCGTCGAAGATCGGCACCGAGATCGTCGGTGCAATGTTGAAGAAACGACTGGCCGAACCAAACATCGCATCGCCCAGCAAGGATTCGGCACCGGCAGCGGCGCTGAGGTTCAGGTTGGGATAGAACCGGGTCTTGCCGGCGTCGATGCTTTTGCTCGCCGCTTCGACGCGCCAGCGCGCGGCCACCAGGTCCGGGCGGCGCCCGAGCAACTCGGCCGGCAGCACCGAAGGTAGCGCTACCGCACCCGGCTGAAGAATGTTCGGGCGGGCAATTTCATTGCCGCGGTCCGGGCCTTTGCCGAGTAGAACGGCCAGGGCGATTTTCGCGCTGTTCAAGCGTTTTTCGGCGTCGATCAGGTTGGCCTGGGAAGTGGCTTCCAGACTTTCGGTCTGCTGGAACTGGTACTGGCTGTCGATCCCGGCAGTCAGGCGTCGCTGGCTCAGGTCGAGCATTTGCCGGGTGCGCTTGAGGTCTTCGCTGGACAGGTCATAGACGATGTGTGCCTGGCCAAGATCGCTATAGGCCCGGGCGACATCGGCGGCCAGGGTCAGTTGCGCAGCCTGCTGGTCGACTTCGGCGGCGCGGGCCTGGCCGAGGGCCGCTTCCCAGGCATCGCGCTGACCGCCCCAGAGGTCGAAGTTGTAGTTGAAGCTGGTGCTGATGTTGCGCACGGTGGCGTACGCGTCACCCTGCCCGAGCGGATCCTGGTCCCGGGCCAGGCGTGAGCGACTGACACCGGCGCTGGCATCCAGGGTCGGCATCCGCTCGGCGTCGGCGGCGGAAGCGGCAGCGCTGGCCTGATGGGCACGGGCGTCGGCGATCTGCATGTCCGGGCTGTCGCGCAGGGCCTCGCGGATCAGGCCGTCGAGTTGCGGGTCGCCGAGGCTTTTCCACCAGTCGCTTTTCGGCCAGGCCGCGGGTGACAACGTCACACTGCTGAGGGATTGCCCGGCCTTGAGGGTCTTCGCGTCAAGGCTGACACCTTCGGTTTTCAGGCCGCTGTAACTGGCGCAACCGGCGACGCTCATGGCCAACAGCACCAGGCTCAGGCCGGTACGCAAGGGGTTACTGCTCATTTGTCACCTACCCGCAGCAGGGTGATCGCGTCACCGGCTGCCACCAGAATTTTCTTCAGGATCAGCTCCAGGGTTTTCAGTTCGTCCGGAGTGATGGCGCCGGCCAGTTCATTCATGGCTTCGGCGCCGATGTTCGGCAGGCGGTCGGCCAGCTTCTGCCCTTCTTCGGTCAGTACCAACTGCACCTGACGGCGATCCGCCTCGGAGCGTTGGCGGGCAAGGAAACCTTTCTGTTCCAGACGATCGAGCATGCGCGTCATCGAGCCGCTGTCCAGGGACAGGTGACGGCACAACTCGCCCGGCGAATCGACGCCGAACTGGGCGATGATGATCAACACTTTGAACTGCGCGGCGGTGATGCCGTGGGGTTCCATGTGGGTGTCGATGATCCGGTCCTTGAGCAGCGCGGCACGTCCGAGCAGCAGGCCGAGATGGCAATTCTGGAAATCTTCAGGAGAGAAATGTTTCATCTGACCACCAATTAGCTGCCTAGGCAGTGAATGTATGTCGAGATGTTACTGCCTAGGCAGCGAATGTCAACGCAATAGTTAGGAAGCTTTGTATTTAGTTGACTAAAGGCATCGGATATAAGCAAAAAGATCGCAGCCTTCGGCAGCTCCTACAGGTGTACACAAAACCCTGTAGGAGCTGCCGAAGGCTGCGATCTTTTGATTTTGAAGGGACTAGAAATCCCGCTTGTAGAAGATATCCAGCGAACTGGCCACGCCACCCGCGGCTTCGAGGTAGACCTTCTTGCTCAGCTTGTAGCGCAAGGCAATGGTGTTGGCCGGTTCGAACACGCCGACACCGTAGCGCAGGCTGAGCTTTTCGGAAATATTGCCACTGGCCACCACGCTGGTGGCGTCGCCACTGCCCTGGGTGTCGAGCTGGAAGTCCTGGATGCCCAGGTTCTTGGCGATGCCGCTGGTCACCCCGGAGCTGCCCATCAAGCCCAACCCGAGAGCCGCCTGGGCGAGCATGTTGTTGTCTTCGCCATTGCTGCTCAGCGGACGCCCGAGCACCAGATAGGACAGGGCCTGCTCCTGACTCATGGCCGGCTCGGAGAAGATCTGCGTGGTCGGCTGTTCGGCGCTGCCACTCAAACGAATGCCGGCGATGATGTCGTCGGTCTTGCGAATGGCCTCGATGTCCAGGTACGGCTGATCGATGGGCCCGGCAAACAGCAAGCGCGCCCGGCGCACCGAAAGCCGCTGGCCGTAGGCGCGGTATCGGCCGTCGTTAAGCCACAGTTCGCCGCGGGTGTCCATGTTGTCGCCGATGTGCACATGCCCCTGGACATTTGCGGTCAGGCCAAATCCTGCAAAGCTCAACTTGTCCTCGCCGACCAGCACTTCGATGTCCATCTTCATTGCCAGCGGTGCTTTGCCCTCCTCGGTCTGCTGACCGATGATCACCGTGTCATCGGAAACCTTGACCGTCGACGGCGGCAACTCGCGAATGGTGATGTCGCCCCTGGGCACCAGCACTTTGCCGGCGATGGCCAGTTCGTCACCCTTCATCGAGATCTTCAGGTCCGGTGCCACTTCCAGCTTGGCGTAAGGCTCGACGGTGACCGGCAGTTGCGACCCCTTGAGCGCCAGGTCCACCACCAGCGCCTGGCCCCAGGCGATGTTGCCATTCAGGCTGCCCTGCCCGGCCTTGCCGCTGTTCCAGCCACCGTTCAATTGCACGCTTTCACCGGCGATGAGCGCTTGAACGTGCAGGTTTTTCAGCTCCATCGGCAATTCAGGCCCGGAGATCTGACCGTCGCTGAGTTGCAGACTGCCATTGACCTGCGGCGCCAGCAGCCCACCGGAAATCGTGCCGCTGCCATTCAAGCGCCCGGTCAGTTTCTCGACCATCGGCACGAACGGTCGCGCCACCGACAGGTCCAGCCCGCTCAAACGGAACGAGCCGCTCAACGGCTTGTTCTTTGGCAGCGGATTGAGCTGCGCTTGCACCATCAGTTCGCCGAGTTTGCCGCCGACGAAGTTGAGCTCGCTGTCGATGCGCTTGGGCGTGAGTTTGCTGGTGAGTTTCAGGGTCTGGTACGGGAAGTCCAGCCACTGGTCCTTGTCCTTGATGCGCAATGTGCCGCCGCCGGCATCGACGCTGACCTGGCCGTTCGGGCCACTGGCCGGCAGGTCCAGTTGCAGGTCGGCGTTGAGCCGGCCCTGCCAGGCGAAATCCTTCGGCAACCACTGCGCGAGACTGTCGATCGGGAATTGCTTGAGGTGATAACGCAGCTTTGGCTCGGGCATCAGGCGCGAGTCTTCACCGCACAGGCTGGCCTGGCCGGATGCCCAGCAATGGGCTCCAAAGCTGATCTTGCCGTCCGCCAGGCGTTCGAGTTTCGCCGGCCCTTGCAGCTTCCAGTCCTGGCCACCGGCCTGGATATCACCACTGGCCAGGCGCCCGCGCCAGTTGCCTTTGTCCAGCGCACCGTCCAGCCCCAGCGCCAGTTTCAGCTTCGGCCCTTGCAGGTCGAGGCTCAGCTTCTGGTTCTTGATGTCGCCCTGGCCGCTGGCGGTCAGGGTTCCCAGTGCAGTGTCGCCGGCCTGGATGCCGCTGCCCTTGAGGCCGATTTTCGCCCGTTGCGCACTGTCCAGTGTGGCGTCCAGGTTCAGGCTTTGCAGGCGATTGTCCTGGAAAACCAGTTGCGAGCCTTGCAGGTCAAGCTTGCCTTGGGGCGCCTTGAGCGTGCCGGCGACATCCACGCGGCCATTGAGCTGGCCGCGCAGTTGCGGCCAGAGTTGGGCCAGGCGCGGTAGCTTGAGATCGATCTGGCCGGCGAGTTTCTGTTGCAGGCTGCCTTTGCCGCTGATGCTGTTGTCGCCGAGGCGAACTTGCAGGGTATTGAGGTTCCATTGCTCGCCACGGCCGTCGGCCTTGGCCTGGATCACCGCTGGCTGACCGCGCAGCTTGCCCTTGAGATCCAGGTCGGCATTGAGGCTGAGCGTTTCGTTTTTCAGCTCGCCCGTGCTGCGCAACGGCCCGGCCAGTGTGCCTGGCAGCTCCGCAACCCAGTACGCAGGGTTGATCGCCGACAGGTCCAGCGCGGTGTCCCAGGCAATGCCATCGGCGAATTGCAGGTTCAGGTGCCCCTCAGCCTTGCCCTGCCCGGCCTGGAGTTGAATCTGTTGCAGGTAGATTTTCGTCAGGTCGCCCGCGAACGGGCTGGCCAGGGTGAAGGCGCCGGCCGGACCGTCCGCCGCGGCGGCGAAATGCCCGAGGTACTTGCCGTCGGTGTAAGAGACTTCGCCGGTGAACGTGCGAAGCGCAACTTGCGGTTCGTCGATAAGCGGATAGAGCCTGTGCCACGGGAAATCCAGCCAGTCGATCTTCGCCTCGGCGCTCAGGCCCTTGCTCCAATCCACAAGCCCTGTGAGCTTGAGGCTTTGCTTGTCGTTGGCGGTCAGGTCCAGCGCGGCAATCTGCGCGCCCTTGGCGTCAACCTTGCCTTGCAGCGCCAGGGCGACTGGCCCTTGCTCGGCGGGCAGCGTGGCTTTGCCGAGCAGCGCGTAGCCGTTCTTCAGGTCACCAGCGCCGGTAAGTTCCAGCTGATTGAGTTGCAGGGTATCCGGCAGATCGGCACTGGGCTTGAAGCCATCGGCGGTGATCCGCACCTTGGCCGGCAGGTTTTCCACCAGTGGTTGCAGTTCGCCGGTCAGTTGCCCGTTGAGGTAACCGCTGCTGTCGGCTTTCAGGTTCAGGGTCTTGAGCAGGTCGCCATCGACTTTCAGCGCCAGCGCCAGGGGTTCTGGCGTCGACAACAGCGTCAGCTTGCCGGAGGCGCTGAGGGGCCAGTTGCCGGAGGGTTGCAGCAGTCCGGACAGGTTCAGGCTCAGGTCATCGCGCTGTATCGACACCGCGTCGATCTTCAAGCCGGCCGCCGTCCAGTGCGCCGCCAGTTGCAAACCCTTGAGTTCTTCGCTGCCGTTGAACAACAGGCTGCCGACCTTGATTTCCCCCAGTTCGAGGGCCAACGGTAACTTGAGTTCCGGGAGCGTTATCGGGCCGCTGTCTGGCTCTTCGGCACCCGGCGGGAACGTCAGGCTGACCTGATCGGCCTGCAACTGCTCGATGCACAGGGTCATGCGCGTCAGGCACAACGGCGACCAGGCGAAAATCACTTTGCTCAGCTCAACCTGGTTGCTGTCCTGCTGCCACAGCACCCGATCGGCACTCCACTGCCCGCCCAACCGGCCCTGGAAGTTGTCCAGGGTCAAGCCCGGCACGAAGCCCAACGCCCAGCGGCTGCCCGTCGCCGTGCCCAGCACCGTGGCCAGCGTCAGGACAACCACTGCCACCAGCGCAGCCATTGTCAGCAGTGTTGCTTTCAAACCACGCTTCACAGCTCAGGCCCCATGGAAAAGTGCAGTCGAATGCCGCCATCGTCGTCCAGCGCGTGGGCCAGGTCGAGGCGGATCGGCCCTACCGGCGATACCCAGCGCACGCCGATTCCGACCCCGGTCTTGAGGTTCGGCAGTTCGAGTGTGTTGAAGGCATTGCCCTGATCGACAAAGGTCGCGACCCGCCATTTTTCGGCGACGGAATACTGATATTCGGCACTGGCGGCGACCATGTAGCGACCACCGATGCGGTCGCCGTCGGAGTTTTCCGGGGACAGGCTCTGATAATCGTAGCCACGCACGCTCTGGTCACCACCGGCGAAGAAGCGCAACGATGGCGGTACCGATTTGAAGCCGTTGGTGGCACTGCCGCCGACCTGCACCCGCCCGAGGAAGCGGTGTTTATCGAACACCGTGGTCAAGCCTTTGACCAATGCCGTGCCGTAGAGCAGGTTGCTGTCGGAACCCAAACCTTCCTTGGCCACTTTGGATTCAAATTGCAGGCGATAGCCGTTGTGCGGGTCGATGCGGTTGTCGCTTTTGAGGTACGAATAGCTCACACCGGGCATCAGCAAGGTACTGAGTCCCGAGTCGTCGCCCAGTTGGTAATCCTCGCGCTGCCACTTCAGCGATACCACCCGTTGCCAGCCGCTGGGCAACTTGCTGTGCCACTCGGGACCGAGGGTCAGCAGCTTGCTGTGGCTTTCCTTATCGGCGATGTCTTCATTCTGGTAGCCACCGGCAAAACGCAGTTTGTCGGTCAGGGGCGGGTCCAGCGGAATGTCGTAGAACAGCCCGACGTTTTGCCGAGGTGCCGAGACTTCGGTTTCCCAGCCATAACTGTGCCCTTGCGCGTTGACCCAGTGCCGGGTCCAGTTGGCCTTGGCCCGTGGACCGACGTCGGTGGAAAAGCCAAGGCCCAGGCCCATGGTCCGCGGTTTGCGGGTTTCGAGCTTGACGTCCACCGGGATTGCTTCGTCCCTGGACGCCGTGGGTGCCGCGTCCACGCGAACGCCTTCGAAGTAGCCGCTCGATTGCAGGTTCTGATTGAGTTCGGCGATCAGTTCCGAGTCATACGGCGTGCCGGTCTTGAACGGCACCATGCGTTGCAGCAGGTCGTCATCGAACGGTGTATCGCCCTCGAAACTGACCTTGCCCAGGGTATAGCGCGGACCGCTTTCATAGATCAGTTCGATATCGGCGACGCCGGCACGGGGGTCGACCGACAGTTTTGAACGGGTGAACCGGCCGCTGAAAAAACCATAGCGCGAAGCCTGATTCTGGATCAGGCGCTTGGCGTCCTCGTAATGCCCATGGTTGAGCACGGCACCGGGCTTGAGCGTGTCGCCCTTGGGGATTCGAAAGGCCTTGAGGGAAGCTGCCGGACCGTCGACACGCACCGTGACGTTGCGCAAGTGCACCGGCTCGCCGGGGTCGACCGTAAGCACCAGGCGCGGTTTTTCGCCGCCCTTCACTTCGCTGTCAATGTGCGGCTGGTAATAACCCAAGGCCTGGGCGGCCTTGCGCGCCTGCTCTTCGGCGCCACGGCTGAAGCGCAGCAACGCTTCTTCATCGCGATCGCCGAGGTTGCCGATATAGCCTTCGATATTGGCCTTCAGCTCATCATTGGACGGTTTGATCCGCACATCCAATTCACTTTGTGCCAGCGCTGCGCAGCTGGTCATCAGCATCAGCACACCACTGGTAATTCTTCCTGGAAACTTCATAGGCGCGGATGCTATCACGAGCTTGAGAGCGTGATAGAGCCTGACTTACCCGGAAAGTTCGCCGATCAAGCGGTTGCAGTATGTAACACCTGGGGATTGGGGTGAAAAAACACGTGCTCGCGAATCGGTCCTACGGCAACTTCACCGATTTCCTGATAGCCCTGGCGCTTATAGAACTCCAGGTAGCGAGGGTTCCCGGTATCGAGGATCACGCCCTGTGAGTTTTCATCCACGGCGCACCAGTTGTGCACGGCTTGCAACAGTTGTTCGCCGAAGTGTTTGCCCTGGAACTGTGGATGAACCCCCAGCAACGGCAGGACGTGCACCGATTCGTTCGGCACGCAGGCCTCCACGGCAGCGTGATATTCGAGGTAGCGACGGGTGCAGCGAAATCCCGTGCTGAGCACCATGCGCAGGCGCCAGGCCCAACTTTCGGTGACGCCGAGACGACGTTGCGGCGGTGCGATCAGGGCGATGCCGATCAGGCGGTCGTTGACCAGCAGGCCGATGGCCGGCAGGTCCTGGAGAAAGTGCTGGCTCACCAGTTCGCGCACGGTGGCGCGAACCCGCTGTTCATAGCCGGGGCGCTCGGCTTCGAACAGATAGCCGAAGGTCGGCTCGTGTCGATAAGCCTGGTACAGCAGCGAACGCGCTTCGCGGGCGTAACCGCTGTCGAGCATGTGAATATCGGCGATGGCGGTCGAGGTTTCGGGCATGACGGTTGATCTCCCCGGCACAGCTCGGGCGGCTGCGCTCTTGTTGTTACGAGCCTGTCGGTGCTGACACAGTTCCTTACAGATCCGAAATGAGTGTAGGCAATGTAATCGCCTTCGTCGGAACGCCGCCCGGAGCAAGCCCGCTCCCACAGGTGATGAGCCGGCCTTGCTTTTGTGGGAGCGGGCTTGCTCGCGAAAGGGCCATCACTGCCCATACACAACTGACAGGCACAGCCGAATCCCCTCACCCCACACTGGCCCGATTCCCACATGTCAGCTAGCATCGCCCTTTTGCCAGGACTGCCGACCATGAAGATCGTTTCCTTCAACATCAACGGGCTGCGTGCCCGTCCCCATCAGCTGGCGGCGCTGATCGAAAAGCACCAGCCCGATGTGATCGGCTTGCAGGAAACCAAGGTCCACGACGAACAGTTCCCGCTGGCCGAGGTGCAGGCCCTGGGTTATCACGTGTATTTCCACGGGCAAAAAGGCCATTACGGCGTCGCCCTGCTCTCGCGCCAGGAGCCCCTGGCCCTGCATAAAGGTTTTGCCACCGATGAAGAAGACGCCCAGCGGCGCTTCATCTGGGGCACCTTCGCCGACGCCAACGGTGTGCCGGTGACCATCATGAACGGTTATTTCCCACAGGGCGAAAGCCGCGACCACCCGACCAAGTTCCCGGCCAAGGAGCGCTTCTACGGCGACTTGCAGCAATTGCTGGAAAGCCAGTTCAAGAACGACCAGCCGCTGGTGGTGATGGGCGATGTGAACATTTCCCCGGAAGACTGCGACATCGGCATCGGTCCGGACAATATGAAGCGCTGGCTGAAAACCGGCAAATGCAGCTTCCTGCCGGAAGAGCGCGAGTGGATGGCCCGCCTGAAGAACTGGGGCCTGGTGGACAGTTTCCGTCACCTGAACCCGGACGTGAGCGACACCTTCAGCTGGTTCGACTATCGCAGCCGTGGCTTCGAAGACGAGCCCAAGCGTGGCCTGCGCATCGACCTGATCCTCGCCTCCCACGGTTTGCTGCCACGGGTGAAGGCCGCCGGTGTGGACTACGAACTGCGTGGCATGGAAAAACCTTCGGACCATGCGCCGATCTGGCTTGAGTTGAGCTAAAAAACACAAGATCGCAGCCTGCGGCAGCTCCTACATATGCCCGTAGGAGCTGCCGCAGGCTGCGATCTTTTGACTGTCATTTTTCGGAAACCTTACTGACTTAATCTCCCGACACCTCCTTTGGTTATGTAAGGTGCCGGCATGATGCTGCGCGTGTTGTTCTTGATGATGCTGTGCACAGGCTTGCCGCAAGCGGCCTCGGCCGGCGACTTGCCGACACCCGAACACGGCACGGTGCTGCGGATTCAGGGTTCCAACACCATCGGCGCGGCATTGGGACCGGCGCTGGTCGAGGGCCTGCTCAGTGAACAGGGCCTGCGCAAGATCCATCGGGAAACCCCGAACGCCGCCAACGAACTGCGCATCGTTGGCGAAACCGTTCAGGGCCGTCGGATCGTGGTGGAAGTGGCGGCCCACGGTTCAAGTACCGGTTTCACCGCACTAAAAACAGCCAGCGCCGATCTGGCCGCCTCGTCGCGCCCGATCAAGGACAGCGAACTGGCCAGCCTGCAATCCCTCGGCGACCTGAAAAGCCCGAGCGCCGAACAGGTCATTGCCATCGATGGCCTGGCGATCATCCTTCACCCGGACAATCCGCTGAACCAACTCGACACCGTGCAACTGGCGCGCATTTTCAGTGGCGAGGTGAAGTCCTGGGAAGACATCGGCGGTCGCGGCGGGCCGATTCATCTGTACGCGCGGGATGATCAGTCCGGGACCTACGACACCTTCAAGGAACTGGTCCTCAGCGGCCGTGGGAAAACCCTCGGCAGCGCGGCGAAACGCTTCGAGTCCAGCGAGCAACTGTCCGATGCGGTCAGCGCAGACCCGCAAGGCATCGGTTTTATCGGCTTGCCCTACGTGCGCCAAGCCAAGGCCGTGGCCATTATCGACGGTCAATCACAAGCCATGCCGCCGCTCAACAGCCTGATTGCCACCGAAGATTATCCGCTGTCCCGTCGGTTGTTCTTTTACCTGCCACCGACGGAAAAAAATCCCTGGGCCCAAGCGCTGGTGGCCTATGCCCAAAGCAGCAAAGGGCAAGCGATTGTCGCCGCCAACGGCTTTATTGCCCAGACCGTCCAGGCCATGGCCGTCACGCCGAATGCGCTGATGCCCGAGGGATACCAGTCCCTCAGTCGTCATGCCCAACGGTTGTCGGTGAATTTTCGCTTTGAAGAAGGCAGTGCCAGCCTGGACAACAAGGCGCGGCAAGACCTGACGCGAGTGCTCGACTATATAAAGCAGCAAGACAAAATGTCCGGGCAAGTGACACTGGTGGGTTTTGGCGATGCCAAGAGCGACCCGACGCGCGCCGATCTGCTGTCGAAGCTGCGGGCCATGGCGGTACGACGGGAGTTGGTGAAGAGCGGCGTGGTGTTTCGCGAGATACGCGGATTCGGTGCAGAAATGCCGGTGGCGGCCAATAGCGCCGATGAGGGACGGATCAAGAATCGGCGGGTCGAGGTTTGGGTGTATTGAATTGAAATGCGAACAAATGTGGCGAGGGAGCTTGTCGGAACGCCGCACCGTCCCGCTCGGCTGCGCAGCAGTCGCAAACCAGACAACCCGGTGCATCTGATACACCAGGGTTGCCGGATTTGGGGCCGCTCCGCGACCCAGCGGGAGCAAGCTCCCTCGCCACAAGTATTCACTCGACAGAAAAGATGCAGTGCTCTTAGTGCCCGCTACGCATCATCTCTTTCGGCACATACTTGCCGATTTCGAACTTGCCGATCGCCGCACGGTGCACTTCGTCCGGGCCGTCGGCCAGGCGCAGGGTGCGCTGCATCGCGTACATGTAGGCCAGCGGGAAATCGTTTGAAACCCCTGCCCCGCCATGGATCTGGATCGCCCGGTCGATCACCCGCAGCGCCACGTTCGGCGCGACGACCTTGATCTGCGCGATCTCGCTTTTCGCCACTTTGTTGCCGACAGTGTCCATCATGTACGCCGCTTTCAACGTCAGCAGACGTGCCATGTCGATTTCCATCCGCGAGTCGGCGATCTTGTCGATGTTGCCGCCCAAACGTGCCAGAGGCTTGCCGAACGCAGTACGGCTCACCGAGCGCTTGCACATCAGTTCCAGTGCGCGCTCGGCCATGCCGATCGAACGCATGCAGTGGTGAATCCGGCCAGGGCCAAGGCGACCTTGTGCGATTTCGAAGCCGCGTCCTTCGCCCAACAGGACGTTTTCGTACGGCACCCGCACGTTTTCGAAATGTACTTCAGCGTGACCATGAGGCGCATCGTCGTATCCGAACACCGGCAGCGGACGCACGATCTTCACGCCTGGCGCATCCACCGGCACCAGAATCATCGAGTGCTGGGCATGGCGCGGTGCGTCGGGATTGCTCAGGCCCATGAAGATCAGGATCTTGCAGCGCGGGTCGCAAGCACCTGACGTCCACCATTTTTTGCCGTTGATCACCCACTCGTCGCCATCGCGCACGGCACGGGCGGCCATGTTAGTGGCGTCGGAGGACGCTACGTCCGGTTCGGTCATGGCGAACGCCGAGCGGATCTCGCCGCGCAGCAAGGGTTCGAGCCAGCGCTGTTTCTGCTCTTCGTTGGCGTAACGCACCAGCACTTCCATGTTGCCGGTGTCGGGTGCCGAGCAGTTGAACGGCTCTGGCCCGAGCAGCGAACGGCCCATGATTTCCGCCAATGGCGCGTATTCGAGGTTGGTCAGGCCGGCGCCAAGCTCGGACTCAGGCAGAAACAAATTCCACAGGCCCTCGGCCTTGGCCTTGAGTTTGAGTTCTTCCATGATCGCAGTCGGCTGCCAGCGATCGCCCTCGGCGACCTGGCGCTCGAACACGGCTTCGGCGGGATAGACGTAGGTGTCCATGAACGCTGTTACGCGCTCACGCAGTTCCTGAACCTTGGGCGAATAAGCGAAATCCATGAGCGAGATACCTTCTTGGGGGAGGTTGTTTAGGTCATGTATCGATGCTAGAACAGCGTTGATAATTTACCTAGCCTATTCTCGGCGTGTATAAACATTCATCACCGATATATGATCGACTGATCGTCACGGTCAGTCCGCCCACACAATAAGAGAGCCGCGTAATGAATCTGAGCAAGGTCGATCTCAACCTTTTCATCGTCTTCGACGCGATCTACACCGAAGCCAACCTGACCCGTGCCGGGCAGATTGTGGGCATTACCCAGCCAGCGGTGTCGAACGCTCTGGCCCGGTTGCGCGAGACCTTCAACGACCCGTTGTTCGTGCGCACCGCCCAGGGCATGGTGCCCACACCCATGGCGCAGAACATCATCGGCCCGGTGCGCAACGCGCTCTCGCTGCTGCGCGTGTCGGTGCAGGAAAGCCGTATTTTCAACCCGCAGCAAGCGGTCAAGACCTATCGCATCAGCATGACCGACCTCACCGAAGCGGTGATCCTGCCGCCGCTGTTCCAGCGCCTGCGCCGCCTGGCGCCAGCGGTGATCATCGAAAGTTTCCTGTCCAAACGCCGGGAAACCACCAAGGAGCTGGCGGCCGGTCGCCTCGACTTTGCGGTGGATGCGCCGCTCAACACCGACCCGCAGGTGCGTCACGTCAAGTTGATGGAGGACCGCTACGTGTGTGCCATGCGCAAGGGGCATCCGCTGGCGGGCAAGGAGAAACTCACGCTGGATGATTACCTGGGCCTGACCCACATCCATATTTCCAGCCGCCGCAGCGGCCTCGGCTATGTCGACCTGGCGCTGGGCAAGATGGGCATCCAGCGCAAGATCGCCCTGCGCTCCCAGCATTACCTGATGGCATCACAGGTGATGCAGCAGACCGATATGGTCATGACCGTGCCGGAACGCTTTGCCCGCCGTAACGATCTGCACGCCTTTAATCTGCCGGTCAACGACGTGCCGCCGGTGGAAACCCACCTCTACTGGCACGAAAGCACCGACCAGGACCCGGCAAACCGCTGGATGCGCGAGCAGATGATCGAGTTGTGCCAGCAGGTGACGGCGCAGGAGAAAAAGCTCGACACTAAAACGGTGTAAAGCCGTTCAAAAGATCGCAGCCTGCGGCAGCTCCTACATGGATATGCATTTTCCTGTAGGAGCTGCCGCAGGCTGCGATCCTTTTTCGCCCCTTGACGTAAACGTCAACCTGACATTAGCTTAGCGCCATGACCTTTTGCGAGCGCGCCCATGAGCAGCCAGACCTACAGCATTTCCGACCTCGCCCGCGAGCTCGACATCACCACCCGCGCCATTCGCTTTTATGAAGAGCAAGGCCTGCTCAGCCCCGAGCGCCGTGGCCAGGAACGCATTTACTCGCCCCGCGACAAGGTCAGCCTGAAGCTGATCCTGCGGGGCAAGCGCATCGGTTTCTCGCTGGCGGAATGCCGCGAACTGATCGAACTCTACGACCCGTCCAGCGGTAACACCAAGCAACTGCACAGCATGCTGGCGAAAATCAGCGAGCGCAGGGAGCAGCTTGAACAGCAAATGCTCGACATCGAACAGATGAAACTCGAGCTTGATACCGCTGAAGAACGCTGCGTGCAGGCGTTGGAGCAGACGCTCAAAAGCCAGGAATCGGTTCAGTAACCCGACACAATTCCCTGTGGGAGCGGGCTTGCTCGCGAAAACGGTTTGTCATTCAACACTGATGTCGACTGACCCGGCGCCTTCGCGAGCAAGCCCGCTCCCACATTAGATTCCCACTCACCATGACTACAGGTGAATCTCTTATGTCCCTCCCCACCCACGTACGCATTGTCGAAGTCGGCCCACGCGACGGCCTGCAAAATGAAGCCCAACCCATCAGTGTTACCGACAAGGTGCAACTGGTCGATGCGCTGACCGCAGCCGGGCTCGGCTATATAGAAGTCGGCAGTTTCGTTTCGCCCAAGTGGGTGCCGCAGATGGCCGGCTCCGCCGAGGTCTTCGCGCAGATCCAGCGCAAACCGGGCGTGGTCTACGGTGCGCTCGCCCCCAACCTGCGCGGCTTCGAAGATGCCCTCGCCGCCGGGGTCAAGGAAGTCGCAGTGTTCGCGGCGGCGTCCGAGGCGTTTTCCCGGCGCAACATCAATTGCTCGATCAGCGAAAGCCTGGAGCGTTTCGGGCCGATCATGGACGCCGCCAGACAACATGGCGTAACCGTGCGCGGGTATGTGTCCTGTGTGCTGGGCTGCCCCTATGAAGGTAGCGTCGCCCCGGAGCAGGTCGCCGTGGTCGCCCGCGAGTTGTATGCCATGGGCTGCTATGAGGTCTCGCTGGGGGACACCATCGGCACCGGCACCGCTGGCGCAACCCGCAGGATGTTTGAAGTGGTATCGAAAGATGTGCCCCGGGAGAAACTCGCAGGGCACTTCCACGACACCTACGGCCAGGCTGTGGCCAACATCTATGCCAGCCTGCTGGAAGGCATCTCGGTGTTCGACAGTTCCATCGCCGGTCTCGGCGGTTGCCCCTACGCCAGGGGCGCCAGCGGTAACGTCGCCACCGAAGACGTGGTTTACCTGCTCAACGGCCTGGGCATCGACAGCGGAATCGACCTCGACGCCTTGATGCTCGCCGGTCAGCAGATTTGCACGGTCCTGGGTCGCCCTACCGGTTCCCGCGTGGCCAAGGCTCGCAGCGCACAGTGAGTACGCTGTGTGTGTCCGGGTGTTACCGCTGTGTCCGAAACGTGGGCGCAAGCGAGTAACACGGAAACAAATTGTAGGGTTTTGCCTGAGGCGAAAAACCCTACAATTTTCCAAGCCATTGATTTTAAAGGCTTTTAAAAAGTTGGCATGCCTCCTGCTATATCTATCGCATAACAAGAATAAAAAAATTGCGGCAAACCTAATAAAAACAAGACGTAACGACTCTGACATAACAAAAACAACACGGCAGAGACGCAGCTAACAGATTTTTTTGGAGAAGATGTGCTTTTCAGGGTGCTTTTCGGAGTTACCCGCAACCGGACAGAGAATAATAAAACTACCTTCAGGTAGCTCCCGTACTGGTTGGATCGCTCAGCGAGAAAGTAGATCAGCGCTCAAAAAAATACGTTTGCTCTTGATCCCGAATGGGGATCGCCAAAAACAGCGGTAAAGGGCAACGGTTGCCAAAAACAAAAACAGACCGACCCTCAATAATAAAAAAAGAGCACGCGCAACGAAAATTAAAGGGGAGCTTCGGCTCCCCTTTGTGCTGTCTGGCGTTTGAGATCTCCAAGAGAATCACAACCTTGTAGGAGCTGGCGCAGCCTGCGATCTTTTGATCTTGACCTTCGCCAACCCTAAAAGATCGCAGCCTTCGGCAGCTCCTACCGTATCGCTTTGAGCTCCTCGATACTGATCTCGCGCATCCTGAATTTCTGGATCTTGCCGGTCACCGTCATCGGAAATTCCTCGACGAACTTGAAGTAGCGCGGCGTCTTGAAGTGCGCAATGCGCTCCTTGCACCAGGCTTGCAGCTCTTGCTCGGTGGCGCTGTGGCCGGGGTGGAACTTGATCCAGGCGACGATCTCTTCGCCGTAGCGCGAGCAAGGAATGCCGATCACCTGCACGTCGGCAACGGCCGGGTGAGTGAAGAAAAACTCTTCCAGCTCCCGTGGGTAGATGTTCTCACCGCCACGGATGATCATGTCTTTGTTGCGCCCGGCAATGCACACGTAACCCTCGTCGTTCATGCTTGCCAGGTCACCGGTGTGCATCCACCCTGCCTGATCGATGGCGTCTGCCGTGCCTTCGGGGTTGTTCCAGTAACCGAGCATCACGCTGTAACCGCGGGTGCACAGCTCGCCGATGGTGCCACGTGGCACCAGGTTGCCCGCTTCGTCGATGATCTTGCTTTCCAGTTGCGGCTGGGTGCGGCCGACGGTGGTCACGCGCAGTTCCAGATCGTCTGAAGGACCGGTCTGCAGCGACACCGGACTGGTTTCCGTCATGCCGTAGGCAATCTGCACTTCGCTCATGTGCATTTCGCTGATGACCCGGCGCATCACCTCGATAGGACAGGTCGCACCCGCCATGATCCCGGTGCGCAGGCTCGACAGGTCGAACTGGGCACGTTGCGGTTGGTCAAGCATGGCGATGAACATGGTCGGTACGCCGTACAGCGCGGTGGCTTTTTCTTCGGCCACGGCGCCGAGGGTCAGCAACGGATCGAACGCGTCGTTCGGGTAAATCATCGTACTGCCATGGGTGATGCAGCCGAGGTTACCCATGACCATGCCGAAGCAGTGATACAGCGGCACCGGGATCACCAGGCGATCCGCGGCGGTCAGGCCCAGGCTTTCGCCGACCATGTAACCGTTGTTGAGAATGTTGTAGTGACTGAGGGTCGCGCCCTTGGGAAAACCGGTGGTGCCGGAGGTGTACTGGATATTGACCGGCTGATCGAAATGCAGGCTGTCCTGGCGTTCATGCAGTTGCTCGACCGTCACGCTGCCCGCCAGATCGGCCAGTTGCGACCATGGCAGGAACCCCGACGGCGGCTGTGCATCCAGGCTGATGACGCCACGCAACTCCGGCAACCGCCCGCTCTGTAACTTGCCGATGGATTGCTCCGCCAACTCCGGCACCAGGCCTTGCAGCATCGAGTGATAGTCCGAGGACTTGAAGGCCCCGGCACATACCAGCCATTGGCAGCCGGACTGCTTCAACACGTATTCGAGTTCGGAACTGCGATACGCCGGGTTGATGTTGACCAGGATCACGCCGATTTTCGCGGTGGCAACCTGGCTGATGCACCACTGTGCACAGTTCGGCGCCCAGATGCCGAGGCGGTCCCCGGCTTGCAGCCCCAGCGCCAGCAATGCTCTGGCGTGCAGGTCCGCGGCCTCGGCCAATTGCCGCCAGGTGTAACGCAGCTGCTGATGGCGCACCACCAGCGCCTCCCCGTCCGGGTACTGCGCAACCGTGTTGTCGAATGCCTGGCCGATGGTCATCGCCAGCAAGGCTTTGTCCTGGGAACCACGGGTGTAACTGCGTTGCGGGCTTGCACTGGGTTGATCCATGACGACCCCTATTGTCTTTATTTATGGGCTACCGGCGGTCCCACAGGGTAGGTCCGCGTTCTATCTTGAACTGGCTCTACTCTCGCTCAAGTTGACGTTAACGTAAAGGGTGATTGACAGCCATTCGTCACAGGCTTACGTTAACGTAAAGGTGAGAACCCAATCACGGCCCTCCCCACCCTACAAAAAAGCCAAAAGGTGACCCATGAGCTATCCATCCCTGAACTTTGCCCTCGGTGAAACCATCGACATGCTGCGCGATCAGGTCCAGTCCTTCGTCGCCAAAGAGATCGCCCCGCGCGCCGCTCAGATCGACATCGACAACCTGTTCCCCGCCGACCTGTGGCGCAAATTCGGCGACATGGGCCTGTTGGGCATTACCGTGCCGGAAGAGTACGGCGGTGCCGGCCTGGGTTACCTGGCCCACGTGGTGGCCATGGAAGAAATCAGCCGTGGCTCGGCCTCGGTGGCGTTGTCCTACGGTGCTCACTCCAACCTGTGCGTCAACCAGATCAACCGCAACGGCAACCACGAACAGAAATCCAAGTACCTGCCCAAGCTGATCAGCGGCGAGCACATCGGCGCCCTGGCCATGAGCGAGCCCAATGCCGGTTCCGACGTGGTGTCGATGAAACTGCGCGCCGACAAACGCGGCGACAAGTACGTGCTCAACGGCAGCAAGACCTGGATCACCAACGGTCCGGACGCCAACACCTACGTGATCTACGCCAAGACCGACCTGGAAAAGGGCCCCCACGGCATCACCGCCTTCATCGTCGAACGCGACTGGAAAGGCTTCAGCCGCAGCAACAAGTTCGACAAGCTCGGCATGCGCGGTTCGAACACCTGCGAGCTGTTCTTCGATGACGTCGAAGTGCCGGAAGAAAACATCCTCGGCGTGCTCAACGGCGGCGTGAAGGTGCTGATGAGCGGCCTCGATTACGAGCGCGTTGTGCTGTCCGGCGGCCCGACCGGGATCATGCAGGCCTGCATGGACCTGATCGTGCCGTACATCCACGACCGCAAGCAGTTCGGCCAAAGCATCGGCGAATTCCAGCTGATCCAGGGCAAGGTCGCCGACATGTACACCCAGCTCAACGCCAGCCGCGCCTACCTGTACGCCGTGGCCCAGGCCTGCGAGCGCGGCGAAACCACCCGCAAGGACGCCGCCGGCGTGATCCTCTACAGCGCCGAACGCGCCACGCAAATGGCCCTCGACGCGATCCAGATTCTCGGTGGCAACGGCTACATCAATGAATTCCCGGCCGGGCGCCTGTTGCGTGACGCCAAGCTGTACGAAATCGGCGCGGGCACCAGTGAGATCCGTCGCATGCTGATCGGTCGCGAACTGTTCAACGAAACCCGCTAAACGGAGCTGTCCATGGCTACCCTGCATACCCAGCTCAACCCTCGTTCAGCGGAGTTCGCCACCAACAGCGCGGCGATGCTCAAGCAGGTCGACGCGTTGCACACCCTGCTCGCCCAAGTGGCGCAAGGTGGCGGCCCGAAGGCTCAGGAACGCCACACCTCGCGGGGCAAACTGCTGCCCCGCGAGCGCATCAACCGCCTGCTCGATCCGGGTTCGCCGTTTCTGGAGATCAGCCAACTGGCGGCGTACGAGGTGTATGGCGAAGACGTCCCCGCCGCTGGCGTGATTGCCGGGATCGGCCGTGTGGAAGGCGTCGAATGCATGATCGTCGCCAACGACGCCACGGTCAAAGGTGGCTCGTATTACCCGCTGACGGTGAAAAAACACCTGCGCGCCCAGACCATCGCCCAACAGAACCGCCTGCCGTGCATCTACCTGGTGGACTCTGGCGGCGCCAACCTGCCGCGCCAGGATGAAGTGTTCCCGGACCGCGAGCACTTCGGGCGGATCTTCTTCAACCAGGCCAACATGAGCGCCATGGGCATTCCGCAGATTGCCGTGGTCATGGGCTCCTGCACTGCTGGCGGCGCCTATGTCCCGGCGATGGCCGACGAAGCGATCATGGTCCGCGAGCAAGCGACGATCTTCCTCGCCGGTCCGCCGCTGGTGAAAGCCGCGACCGGTGAAGTGGTCAGTGCCGAAGACCTCGGCGGGGCCGATGTGCACTGCAAGATTTCCGGGGTGGCCGACCATTATGCCGAGAGCGATGAACACGCCCTGGCCCTGGCCCGCCGCAGCGTCGCCAACCTCAACTGGCGCAAGCAAGGTGAGGTTCAGCAACGCACACCCATCGCCCCGCTCTACAGCAGCGACGAGTTGTACGGCGTGGTCCCGGCCGACGCCAAGCAACCGTTCGACGTGCGCGAAGTGATTGCGCGGCTGGCGGATGGTTCGGTGTTCGACGAATTCAAGGCGCTGTTCGGGACAACCCTGGTCTGCGGTTTTGCCTACCTGCACGGTTACCCGATCGCGATCCTCGCCAACAACGGCATCCTGTTCGCTGAAGCGGCGCAGAAAGGCGCGCACTTCATCGAACTGGCTTGCCAGCGCGGCATCCCGCTGCTGTTCCTGCAGAACATCACTGGCTTCATGGTCGGCCAGAAGTACGAGGCCGGCGGCATCGCCAAGCACGGCGCGAAACTGGTGACCGCTGTGGCCTGCGCCAAGGTGCCGAAGTTCACCGTGATCATCGGCGGCAGTTTCGGCGCCGGTAACTACGGCATGTGCGGCCGCGCCTACGATCCGCGCTTCTTGTGGATGTGGCCGAATGCGCGCATCGGCGTGATGGGTGCCGAACAGGCGGCCGGCGTGCTGGTGCAGGTCAAACGCGAGCAGGCCGAACGCAGCGGCCAGGGTTTCAGCGCCGAGCAGGAAGCCGAGATCAAGCAACCGATCCTCGACCAGTACGAAGAACAGGGTCACCCCTACTATTCCAGCGCACGCCTGTGGGACGACGGTGTCATCGACCCGGCCCAGACCCGCGACGTACTGGCCCTGGCCCTGTCCGCGTCGTTGAACGCGCCAATCGAACCGAGCCGCTTCGGCGTGTTCCGGATGTGATTTTCTGTGGGACCGTGGAGACGGACGAATATGAGCGACTTCAACACCCTCGAACTGCTGACCGACCCCCGTGGTTTTGCCACGCTGTGGCTCAGCCGCGAAGAAAAGAACAACGCCTTCAACGCCGAGATGATCCGCGAACTGATCCTCGCCCTCGACCAAGTCGCGAGCGATGCCAGCCTGCGGTTCCTGATCGTGCGCGGTCGCGGCAAGCATTTCAGCGCCGGCGCTGACCTGGCCTGGATGCAGCAATCGGCCGAGCTCGATTACGCCACCAACCTCGATGACGCCCGGGAACTGGCGGAGTTGATGTACAACCTGGCCAAACTGAAAATTCCGACCCTGGCGGTGGTACAAGGCGCAGCCTTTGGTGGCGCGCTGGGCCTGATCAGTTGCTGCGACATGGCCATCGGTGCCGATGACGCGCAGTTCTGCCTGTCGGAAGTGCGCATCGGCCTGGCGCCGGCGGTGATCAGCCCGTTCGTGGTGCAAGCCATTGGCGAGCGCGCGACCCGTCGCTATGCCTTGACCGCCGAGCGCTTCGGCGGGCAACGGGCCCGGGAAATCGGCTTGTTGTCAGAGAGCTATGCAAGTGCCGAGCTGGAACAGAAAGTCGAGCAGTGGATCGACAACCTGCTGCTCAACAGTCCGGCCGCGATGCGCGCCAGCAAGGACCTGTTGCGTGAAGTCGGCGACGGCTCACTGACCCCGGCGTTGCGCCGCTACACCGAAAACGCCATCGCCCGCATCCGCGTCAGCCCCGAAGGCCAGGAAGGCCTGCGCGCCTTCCTGCAAAAACGTCCGCCGAGTTGGCAAGCCGAAACCACCAAGGAGCCCCGTTGATGAGCGCACCTGTCCTCACCACCCTGCTGGTGGCCAACCGTGGCGAAATCGCTTGCCGGGTAATGCGTACCGCCAAGGCCCTGGGCCTGACTACCGTGGCCGTGCACAGCGCCACCGACCGTGACGCCCGGCACAGCCGCGAAGCCGACATTCGGGTCGACCTGGGTGGCAGCAAAGCCGCCGACAGTTATCTGCAGATCGACAAACTGATCGCCGCCGCCAAGGCCAGCGGTGCCCAGGCGATTCACCCCGGCTACGGCTTTTTGTCGGAGAACGCCGGGTTCGCCCGCGCCATCGAAAACGCCGGCCTGATATTCCTCGGCCCGCCCGCCTCGGCCATCGACGCCATGGGCAGCAAGTCTGCCGCCAAAGCCTTGATGGAAACCGCTGGCGTGCCACTGGTGCCCGGTTATCACGGTGAAGCCCAGGACCTGGAAACCTTCCGCGCCGCCTGCGAGCGCATCGGCTACCCGGTGCTGCTCAAGGCCACCGCGGGTGGCGGTGGCAAAGGCATGAAAGTGGTCGAGGACGTCAGCCAACTGGCCGAAGCCCTGGCCTCGGCCCAGCGTGAGGCGCAATCGTCGTTCGGCGATTCGCGGATGCTGGTGGAGAAATACCTGCTCAAGCCGCGTCACGTGGAAATACAGGTGTTCGCCGACCAGCAAGGCAACTGCCTGTACCTAAACGAGCGCGACTGCTCGATTCAGCGCCGCCACCAGAAAGTCGTCGAAGAAGCCCCGGCGCCAGGCCTGAGCCCGGAGTTGCGCCGGGCCATGGGTGAAGCCGCCGTGCGTTCGGCGCAAGCCATCGGTTATGTCGGTGCCGGCACCGTGGAGTTTTTGCTGGATGCGCGCGGCGAGTTCTTCTTCATGGAGATGAACACCCGCCTGCAAGTCGAACACCCGGTCACCGAAGCCATCACCGGCCTCGATCTGGTGGCCTGGCAGATTCGCGTGGCACGGGGCGAAGCCTTGCCGATGACTCAGGATCAGGTGCCGCTGGTGGGCCACGCGATCGAAGTGCGGCTGTATGCCGAAGACCCCGGCAATGATTTCCTGCCGGCGACCGGTCGCCTGGAACTGTATCGCGAATCAGCCCAGGGGCCGGGGCGCCGAGTGGACAGCGGTGTTGAAGAAGGCGACGAGATCTCGCCGTTCTACGACCCGATGCTCGGCAAGTTGATTGCCTGGGGCGAAGACCGTGAACAGGCACGTTTGCGCCTGCTTGGCATGCTCGATGAATTCGCCATCGGCGGGCTGAAGACCAACATCAATTTCCTGCGGCGCATCATCGGTCACCCGGCATTTGCTGCTGCCGAACTGGATACCGGCTTCATTCCGCGCTATCAGGAGCAGTTGCTGCCGGCCCCTGCGGAACTCAGCGACGATTTCTGGCAGGCCGCCGCCCAGGCGTTTGCCCAGAGCCAGCCGCCTGCCACCCGCGCCGACGACCCGAGTTCGCCATGGGCGGCGGGTAACGGCCTGCGGGCTGGTTTGCCACGAGAAATCACCCTTCACCTGAGCTGTGAAGGCCAGGACCGGGCCCTGACGCTGGGCGACATCAATGCCCACAACGCTCTGCTCAAGGGCGAGCATCTGCTGACCGAGCAGGCGGGTGTGCGACGTCAACACCGCGCAATACGCCGTGGCGAACAGGTGTATTTGCAGTGGGATGGCGAATTGCGTCGCATCGAGGCTTACGACCCGATCAGCGCCGTCGAGGCCAGCCACAGCCATCAGGGCGGGCTGACCGCCCCCATGAACGGCAGCATCGTCCGTGTCTTGGTGGAGGCCGGGCAATCGGTCGAGGCCGGGGCGCAACTGGTGGTACTGGAAGCGATGAAGATGGAGCACAGCATCCGCGCGCCCCACGCCGGGGTGATCAAGGCGCTGTATTGCCAGGAAGGCGAAATGGTCAGCGAAGGCAGTGCACTGGTCGAACTGGAAGAAGCATGAAATGAAGATCGGTCCTACGCACCGCGAGGACCGATCTGATCAGAACCTGGCTGTTGCCTGAACCACTACGCCGATGATTCGACATTCTTCGGTGTACAAGGCTTTCGGATACGTCGGATTGAGCGGGACCAGATAACGCTGCCCGCCCTCTTCGATGAGCTTGCGGAACGTGGCTTCGGTGCTGTCCGGCCACTGGGCAATGACCAGTTTGCCAGGCTCGGCTTCCACGGCCGGGTCCACCAGGATCAGCATGCCTTCCGGGATGCTCATGCCATTGGGCGCGGTCATCGCATCGCCTGCCACTCTCAACCAGAATGCCGGCCCCCGGGCGTGGTAATCGGACAGTTCAAAGTGTCCTTTTCCGTACGCCGGGACCTCGCCGTCGCGCACTACGGCAGGTTCTCGCCAGTCACTGACCGGGTAGCGAAAGTACGGATTGTACTTCTGTGTCAGGGGAATTTCGTCGTCCGTTGACGCCTGCGGCTCCCGGATCACCAGCGCCACCTCGAGAAACTCAAGGCCCAGCGCCCGCAGCACACGGTTCATGTCGTCGATGCCGGGTTCACGACGTTTATTGAGCCAGTGGCCGATACCGCCCTGGGACATCCCGAGGCGCTCGGCGAGTATCTCTTGAGTGATTTTGAGTTCACTCATCTTGGCCTTGACCAATTCAATCCATTTATCCATGTGCGGCACGATACGTGGGCGACTCCAGCCATCAAAACACAAAATGTAGTATTTAAATTGTCGTCACAAATACAGTTCGTATTAGGATCGATCCACGGATCTGAATCTAACACGGAGCTTGCCATCGCCATGAACCAACCCACCAATGACCGCCCGGACATGCAAATCGACAATACCTTCACCTCGCCCCTGGACTCTGCGGCGGCACAACGCGCGCTGGACTATTACTTGAAACCAGCTATTTCGGAGGAAGTGACCGAGCCGCGCTTTTTTGATGTGAATCGCAATATCAGCGGCGAAGAGGCGCTGGTCCATGCCCTGGACCTGTTGCGCTGTGCTGCCGCCACCGCGTACGAGTCCGCCAGTCACCTGCAAGGCGCAAGCCGCGACCTGGCGTTTTCGACGGTGCACATGATCGACATGGCCAAGGCGATGGTCGATCGATCGCTGGAGAAGTATGAAAACGGTTGAGGCGAGAAGGCGAATCGAGAGGACAGGAAAGAATTTTCCTGTCGCGCAGGTGAAAACGCTTGACCTGTAAACGAGAATGATTATTATTGCATCAACTGATCGCGAGATCAGTCGATGGACCAGGTGACCTTAGGTCGGTCTCCTGGACTATCTCCTCATCAGGCTAATCACGGTTTTTGACCCGGCTTTTTGCCGGGTCTTTTTTTGCCAGTTTTCCCTGGCTTTGGCTTCAGGCTAATGAAGTCTTTGGGTACCGCAAATTCGATGGCGCGGATGATATCAAAAGAATTCCAGTTGGCAAGAGAAGCCCGGCATCATTGGTTCAAACCAGCGACAGATAGCACTTGAGAATCAGTCGCACAGTCTCTAAGCTGCGGCGGCGTCAAGGAGGACGCCCCCACCCTCACACCCCGCAATTCCCCTCGGTTTCACCCCACTCTTGCGTGTAAAGTAGCCACCATAAAAATCATATTCAGGACCCGATTATGGCCGTGGCTAAATCCTCTTTCGACATCAGTGCCAACTTCGACAGCGGCAACATCCAGGTGATCGACGTCAGCGATCCACTCAGGCCCCTGCTGGCGATCCGCCCCGATACCAAAAGCAACCATTTCCAATGGTTCCACTTCAAGGCCAGCGGCCTGCATGTCGGCCAGGAGCACTGGTTTCGCCTGAACAATGCCAGCCAATCCTCCTACAACAAGGCCTGGACCGGCTATCAGGCGGTGGCGTCCTACGATCACGTCAACTGGTTCCGCATACCCACCATCTTCGAAGGCGACTGCCTTCGCTTCAGCCTCGAAGCCGAGCAGACCCATGCCTGGTTCGCCTACTTCGAACCCTACAGCCGTGGTCGCCACGACTGGCTAATCGAGCAGGCGCTGACCAAGGCCGGTACCGAACTGCTGGCCACCGGCAAGAGTGTCGAAGGTCGCGACATCCAGTTACTGCGCAAAGGCACCGGCGCCGAAGGCCAGCGCAAAGTGTGGATCATCGCCCAGCAACATCCGGGCGAACACATGGCCGAGTGGTTCATGGAAGGCGTGATTGAACGCCTGGAAAAGCACGACGACCCGGTGCTGAACAAGCTGCTGGCCAGCGCCGACCTGTACCTGGTGCCAAACATGAACCCGGATGGTGCTTTCCACGGTCACCTGCGCACCAACGCCATGGGCCAGGACCTGAACCGCGCCTGGCAGAACGCCAGCCAGGAAATCAGCCCGGAAGTCTTTTTCGTACAGCAGCAGATGGAAAAGTATGGCGTCGATATGTTCCTCGACGTGCACGGTGACGAGGAAATCCCTCACGTGTTCACCGCCGCTTGCGAAGGCAATCCGGGTTACACACCCCGGATCGAAAAACTCGAAGAACACTTCCGCAACCATTTGAAGCACACCACCAAGGACTTCCAGACCAGGCACGGCTACATCCGCGACGAACCGGGCCAGGCCAACATGACACTGGCCTGCAACAGTGTGGGGCAGAAGTACGACTGCCTGTCATTGACCCTGGAAATGCCGTTCAAGGACCACGACGATCATCCGAATCCGTTGACGGGCTGGTCGGGCAAGCGCTCGAAGCAGCTGGGCAAGGATGTACTCACCACCATTGCGGATATGGTCGACACCTTGCGTTGATTGCCCTTTAAGATGAAAAGATCGCAGCCTGCGGCAGCTCCTACATTGGAATGCGTTTCCCTGTAGGAGCTGCCGCAAGCTGCGATCTTTTTTTCCCGGCTATTATCCGCGATCCTTGCCCCGCAACATGCTGTCCAGCACATCATCGCGGCGCACCCAGCCATGAAACAGCGCGGCCGCCAGATGCAGCAACACCGTCAGAAACAACAGATACGCCAGATACCCATGGGCCTTGCGCAAGAACGCAAACACCTGTGCATTGGCCGGCACAATCGATGGCAGCTGCAACGAGCTGCTGAGCATCACCGGCTCGCCCGATGCCGAAATCATCGCCCAGCCCAGCAGCGGCAAGATCAGCATCAATGCATACAACAAGACATGCGAAGCCTTGGCCGCGAGTACTTGCACACCCGGCAGATCCGCCGGCAATGGTGGTTGCGTGGTGGAGAAGCGCACCACCAGCCGCACGATCACCAGCAGCAAGATCGCGACGCCCAGGGGTTTGTGCAGATGAATCAGCCATTCATGCCGCTCGGAGACCGAGGCAACCATGCCCGCGCCGATAAACAGCATGGCGATAATCATCAGCGCCATCAGCCAGTGCAGCAGACGTGCCAATGGAGCGAAGTGGTTGGATTGAGTGCTCATTGCTGGGCCTCCTGTTTGGCGGCGGGCAACTGGCTGACTTCGCTGGTGCGACGCAGGTAGGAATTGGCGTAACCGGCTGAGCGAGCGGCGAGCAATGGGTCGTCGGACCCTTCGATGCCAGCGGGCAATACCAATGGGTCGTAGTTAATGTCTCGGCATTCGCCATTGAGTTGCGGCTGGGTTTTTTCCAGCACCAGGGTACCCGCGTTCAGCACCTTGCGCCCTTCGGGCCAGGCTTTGCTCGCATCGTTCACTGGATCGCCGGGATTGGCCAGGATGATGTTCAACTGCCAACGCAACGGTCCTGCGGCTATACGCTGAACCAGGTCTTTCTCCAGGAAGTCACTCCCCTGCGGCGCCGTAGCCCCCGGCGCATCTTGAGCCACCGGCACCATGCTCCAGCGCACGGCCTGGCGTTGTCCGGCGGCGCTCACCAGATAAAACGCGTTGACGCTGTTATAGGTCTCCGTGACGTAACTGGCTGACGGCTTGGCGGTCTTGATCCAGGCCAGGAACGGTGCGGCTTCCGGATGCGCACCGAAAAACGCGGGAACCGCGGTCGGGTTCGGCTTGCCGGTAGCCGGGTCCGGCGACTGCGCCTGCTGCAATTGATAGAACGCCTCGGGCGTGCCAACCGGGAATACCGGCATGCTGTTCATCCCCGTGCGCCACTGCTGGCCGTTGGCCTGAGTGAAGCGCAAGGCCATGCTGCGGATCGGCACGGCACTGTCCGGTGCATAGGGGTTGCCGGCCGGCAAGGCAAAACGCCCGACCACCGGCGTCCGCGCTTCGTTGAACACCTGGGCGGTGGAATAGCTGCGCGCCTCACCGCTGCTCTCGAAATGCCCGATCACGCACACGCCCTTGGAATGGTTGCGACGGAAACCCGGATGCACGCCATTGTTGGTTTCCAGCACGTTGATCAGTTTCTTCGGGGTCAGGCGCTGTGGGTCAAAGGTGCCGTTGACGTAGGCGAAAGCCCCAGCCACGGCGGCAACGACCACGGCAATGCCGGCCAGACGCATCGTCAGGCTCGCCGCACTCAAGGGTGGCCGGATTGGCGGTGATGATCGATCTACCATGAAAGACTCCAGGGCCATCGGCCACAAGTAAGAAGAATCAAGCAGACGAACCCCGCGCAGGTTTATTCCCACGCGCGGTTTTTATTTTTTCTGACGTGGAATAACCTCGAATGCCGGGCGTCTTCCTGGTCCACAGTCCAGCGTAGTGACTAGCCAGAACTTCATGAACGATATCGACGAACAACTCAGAGAAATCATTCCCGGAATGCGGCGGTTTGCCGTGTCGTTGACACGCAACACCAGCAGCGCTGACGACCTGGTGCAGGCGAGCCTGGAGCGGGCGCTGTCGAGTTGGGCTGGCAAACGCGCCGAGGGCGACTTGCGCGCCTGGCTGTTCTCGATTCTCTATCGACAGTTTCTCGATGCGCACCGCCGCTCCCGGCGCTATGCGCGCATGCTCGATTTCTTCACCGGGCGTGACGATGCCCAGCCCTCGGTGGAGCGCACCGTGATTGCCCAATCGACCCTCAACGCCTTCGACCGACTGCCCACCGAGCAACGCGCGCTGCTGCTCTGGGTATCGGTGGAAGGCTTGAGTTACAAAGAGGTCGCCGAGATTCTCGACGTCCCCACCGGCACCGTGATGTCCCGCCTGTCTCGGGCTCGCCAGGCCCTGCGCCAACTCAGCGATGGCGAAATCAACCGCCCTTCCCTGCGGAGACTCAAATGATCAGCTTGCCCCCCAGCGAACGAGACCTGCACGCCTACGTCGACCACCAACTGAGCGACGCCGACCGACGCCTGGTGGAGACTTTTCTGGCCGGTAACCCGGAGATGGCCGCGCAAGTGCGCGCCTGGCAGCAGGATGCCCAGACACTGCGCGCAGCCCTGAGTGGTGCCTTGCAACAACCCTCGAACCCGGACCTTGATCCGGCGGTGATACGCAAGCGCCTCAAACGCCAATCCCGTCGGAACCTGGCCAGTGCCGCGCTGTTGCTCATCGCTGTCAGCATCGGCGGTTTCAGCGGTTGGCAAGCGCGGGAGATGACGCTCGCGAATCCCCAGCTGCCAATGACCGATGCCCTGCAGGCGTATCGCCTGATTGCCCAGCAAGGCCTCCTGCCGGCGGATTACAAAGTCGGCGACGACGGCGACATGCAGGGGTGGCTCGACCGCTACTTCACCCAGGCCAATCGCCTGCCCGACCTCTCTGGTGCCGGGTTCAAGCCGGCCAGCGGACGCTTGCTGAGTACCGAGCAAGGCCCTGCGGCGATGGTGGTCTACGAGAACCAGGACGGGCAGAAAATCAGTTTCTATGTGCGCCCGCCAGGGCCGAAAAACTTCCTGCTGCCCAGGGGCAGTCGCAGTGATGGCGAATTGCAGGCCGAGTACTGGTCGGGAAGTGGCTACAACTATGCGATGGTCAGCCCGGCGGATACGGCGGCGGCGCGGATGCTTAACCAGACCGCTCAATTCTGATCACACCACCGCTCCCACAGGGTTTGCGGCGTTCCTTTGGAACCCCGTGACGGTGGCCCACCAATGCCGACACCGCTGGAAGCAGATTCCCTGCTCTGGTTACACTATGGCGCCGCAACACAAAGAGCCTGCCCGCACACCAGAGGTGATATCCCAGTGGCCGTTCGCCCGCCCAACCGTTCGCCAATCAAATCGCGCTGGCAAACGTTGCGTCGCCTTCTCGGCAAGGTACCGGCTGCCGGCAGCGGCGCGGCAGGCCAAGTCATCCACGACTACTTTCGCCATCAGGCCCATGCCCAGGGCTACACCCTCAGTCACAGCCAACAGCGGGTGATCGACTGCATGGCCCGGCATGCCTGCCTGCTGATGGGCACTGCGGCCAAACCCCTTCCGGGCCTTTACCTGCATGGTGCCGTGGGGCGCGGCAAAAGCTGGTTGCTCGACGGGTTTTTCCGGGCCATTCCCCTTGCGCGGAAACAACGCCTGCACTTCCATCAGTTTTTCGCTCAACTGCACCAGGGCATGTTCAAGCACCGCGAACAGGCCGACGCCCTGGCGATCACCCTCGATGAACTGCTCAGCAATTGCCAGGTGCTGTGTTTCGACGAGTTCCATGTGCATGACATCGGCGATGCGATGCTCATCACCCGGTTGTTCAAGGCACTGTTCCAGCGCGGCATCCTGTTGCTGGTGACCTCCAATTACCCGCCCGAAGGCCTGCTGCCCAATCCGCTATACCACGCACGCTTCAAACCGGTGATCGACCTGATCAATGCGCGCATGCAGGTGATGGAGGTCGGCGGGCCCCACGACTATCGCAGCCAGGCCCGACACCATGCGCATCAATTGTTCACTCAAGGTCACTACGTCTGGCCGGCGAGCGTGGCGCAACGACAATCGCTGAACCTGCCCATGCGCAATGCCCCGCCTGTTTCGTTGCCGGTGGGTACCCGGCATTTGCGAGCGCATTTGTGCGAAGGGCGCGGCATCGGTTTTACCTTCACCGAGTTGTGCGATCAGCCCACTGCGGTGATGGATTATCTGGAACTGTGCCGCCAGTTCGACCGCTGGATCATCGATGAACTGCCACTGCTGGGCGATTGCACGATTGCCGCCCAGCAGCGGTTTATCAATCTCATCGACGTGCTGTACGACCAGGACAAGCACCTGACGTTGCTCGGGCAGCACTCATTGCGCGAAAGCCTGGGTGGCGATGCCATTGATCTGGCGCGCACCCGCAGCCGATTGGGGCAACTGGTCGAAGTCAGCGAACCGGTCTGATCGATGGTTTTTTATTGCATTGACTGCCCCTTTCGCGAGCGGGCTCGCTCCCACATCTTTCCCGGTATCATGTTGCCCATTTCCAGGGCGCCGCGCCCTCCCTTTGGTTAATGGCGAATCTGTTCATGCACACTCTTGCTCAATTGCGCGCCGGCGAGTTGTCGGGCATCACGCGGCTGGATCTGGCCGAAGGCCTGACCGAGTTTCCCCGGGAGATCTTCGATCTGGCGGATTCGCTGGAAGTGCTCAACCTCAGCGGCAATGCCCTGAGCGCGCTGCCAGAGGATTTGCATCGCCTGACCCGTTTGCGCGTGCTGTTCTGCTCCGATAACCGTTTCACCGGGTTGCCGGCCTGTATTGGCCAATGCGCCGCACTGACGATGATCGGCTTCAAGGCCAACCGCATCGCCCACGTGCCCGCAGCGGCACTGCCACCGCTGCTGCGCTGGCTGATCCTGACCGACAACTGCATCGAGACGCTGCCGAGCGAGTTGGGAGAGCGGCCATACCTGCAAAAACTCATGCTTGCCGGTAACCGCCTGCGGGGGTTGCCGGAGTCGATGCACAATTGTCATCGGCTGGAGCTGATCCGCATAGCCGCCAACCAGTTCACCGACTTGCCACAATGGCTACTGACGCTGCCGAGCCTGACCTGGCTGGCCTATGCCGGTAACCCGCTGGAAACCGAAGCCGATGCCGCCGCCCTCGACGCCACACCGCGCATTGACTGGTCGGCATTGCACCTGGAAAAAAAGCTCGGCGAAGGGGCGTCCGGGGTGATCCATCAGGCCGTCTGGCAACCGGCCGACCAACCGCCCACGCCAGTTGCGGTGAAGCTCTACAAGGGCGAAATGACCAGCGATGGCTCGCCCCTGCACGAAATGAACGCTTGCATCACCGCCGGGTTGCATTCGAACCTGATTCGCGTCGAAGGGCGGATTGTCGATCACCCGCAACAAACCGCCGGGTTGGTCATGCAGTTGATCCCGCCGAGTTTTCGCAACCTCGCCAGCCTGCCGAGCCTGGCGTCGTGCAGCCGCGACATCTACCCCGACGACCTGCGCTTCAGTGCCGCGGTGGCGTTGCGCATTGCCTCGGGCATTGCCTCGGTGGCCGAACACCTGCACGGCCATGGCATCACCCACGGCGATCTCTACGGGCACAATATCCTGTGGAATGAGCAGGGTGACTGCTTGCTGGGGGACTTTGGCGCGGCGTCGTTCCACGAAATTTCCGACAGTCTGGAAAGCCGTGCCTTGCAGCGGATCGAGGTGCGGGCGTTCGGGGTGTTGCTGGGGGAGTTGCTGGCGCGAATCGACTCGGGGTTGAGCGATGAACTGCGTGGGGTGCTGGAAGATCTGGAGCGGCGTTGCTGTCAGCCGCAGGTGCTGGAGCGGCCGGGGTTTGAGGCGATTGTTCAGGAATTAGCTGAGTTCAAATTGTAAATACAACACAATGTGGCGAGGGAGCTTGCTCCCGCTGGACGGCGCAGCCGTCCCCAAAAGCGACGGCTGCTGCGCAACCGAACGGGAGCAACCTCCCTCGCCACAAGTCAGATTCAGGCCAGTTCGGTCAACCCGCCAAGCCGACAAACATATCCTGCACGTCGTCATGGTTATCGAGGCCTTCGAGGAACGCTTCGACTTCCGCCATCTGCTCATCGCTCAGGCCGGTGACCGGGTTTTTCGACTGGTAGCCCAGTTTGGCCGACAGCACGGTAAAGCCTTGTTCCGGCAGGGCTTTCTGTACCGCGTCGAGGTCGGTCGGCTCGGTCAGGAACAGGGTTGCACCCTCTTCACCCGGCTCGAAATCCTGTGCACCGGCTTCGATGGCGGCCATTTCCGGATCGGCGTCCGGGGTGTCCGGCGACGCTTCGATCATGCCGACATGGTTGAAGTCCCAGGCCACCGAACCGGAAGCCCCCAGTTGGCCCTTGCGGAACGCCACGCGGATCTCGGCGACGGTGCGGTTGATGTTGTCGGTCACGCACTCAACGATCAACGGTACCTGATGCGGGGCGAACCCTTCATAGGTCACGCGATGGTACTGCACGGTTTCGCCCAGCAGGCCCGCGCCTTTCTTGATGGCGCGATCCAGTGTTTCCTTGGGCATCGAAGCTTTCTTGGCCTGTTCAACCACCAGGCGCAAGTGCGCGTTGGTAGCAATATCAGCGCCGTTACGCGCAGCAATGGTGATTTCCTTTACCAGTTTGCCGAAGATCTTGCCCTTGGCATTAGCTGCCGCTTCTTTGTGTTTAACCTTCCACTGTGCGCCCATTTCTCACTCTCTTATCTGTGGCATCTGTGGCGCCGAGACATCTAATGGCCGACGCTTTGCGCAAGTTTATACGGCCTAAAGTTGGCAATCGACCAAAAAATCCCGACTTGCATCGACATCTTCACCAGCGGTTGTAGGGCGATTCGGAAATGTCGCTTTATCGTGCCCGCAATGCGCCGGGGTTTCGTACGCTTTGCACCCTACTCCACGGCGGTAGCGCGTTCGATGCACAACGACAAGGAAAGTCCCACTACCCTCACGCTTCTCGACGACGACCTGAGCTTCCAGGTGGTCCGGTTCAGTGGTCATGAAGCACTCAACCAACCCTATCGATTCGACATCGAGGTGATCGGGCTGGCACCGGCCCTGAACCTTGAACGATTACTGCACCAACCGGCGTTCCTCGAGTTCGGCCACGATCAAGGCATTCATGGTCTGCTGTACAGCGTCAGTTGTGAATATCGAAGCGGGCACCGGGTCGCTTACAAACTGGTGCTGGTGCCAAGTGTCCAGGCGCTGGATCAGCAACGGCGCCGACGTATTTTCCAGCGCGCCAGCGTACCCATGATCCTGCGCCAGTTGCTCGATGAACATGGGCTGCCTGCCGGCAGCTATCACTTTGAACTGGCAACCGGACACTATCCCCTGCGACCTTTTTGCATTCAGTACGAAGAAACCGACCTGGCGTTTCTGCAACGGCTGTGCGAGGAAGAAGGCATCCACTATCACTTCGAGCATCAACGCGACGGCCACGTGCTGGTTCTGGCCGATGACAGCCTGAGTTTCCCCCAGGCCCCCCTGCTCATGTCGATGAGCCGCGACGCCCTCGACGAACACCAGGAACCCGTGATCAGCGAACTGTTCCAACGCCATGACGCCCCGCTCTCCCCTGTGCGTCCAGGCGCCAGGAATCCGGGTGCAGCGGACATCAGCGAAGGCGCAGCCAATCACTCGTTCGTCACGGCACGGCATTGTCCCGCTGGCGAACAACAACATCGCGACCAGCTCAGCCGTCGACAACTGGAACGCCTGCGCTGCCGACACCTGCAGGTCCACGGTCAAAGTAACCTGGGGGCATTACGCAGTGGCCGGATCCTGCAGGTGGCCGAGCATCCGCTGGCGAATTTCAATGATCAATGGCTGGTTACCGAAATCCGCCATCAGGGTCGTCATTCATCCATTCTGCTCGATGACACACCCGACATGACCCCGGGTTACCGCAATCAATTCAGCGCCATCCCCTGGTCGACGGTGTTCAGGCCCGCGCTCAAACAACCCAGGCCGAATATCCCCGGGTATCAGCCTGGCCAGGTGTGCGGCCCGATCGGGCGACCGGCGACAGTGGACGAGGATGGCAGGGTTCAGGTGAACCTCTGGCCCGCCACACCATCAGCCGCAGAGGGGTCCGACGGCCTGTGGCTACCACTGGCGCTGACCACCGCCGAGGAATGGATCGATCCGGCCCGTTTGCCCGTGGCTGGCAGCGAAGTACTGGTGGTTTTTCTCGACAGTGACCCGGATCGCCCAGTGCTTTGTACGGCCATGGGCCCTCGGCCACAACCTCACCGCCCTCGCCCGCGCGAGCCTCGTGGCGATACCCGCCTGCTGTTCGACTGGCTGCTCTCCCGCTCGGATCTTGCGCCCTGATGCTCAGCCCTTGTCAGCCTTGCCGGCGGCGGCGGCGAACTTCGCCAGGCGCACGTCCAGATGCCGTGGTCGACGCCCGTGATCCTCCGCGCGTTCCTTGCGGCGGATGGCGTTGCGCACCATCAGCGAGCCGATGTAGCGAATCGGCTCCGGCGGGAAAAACCCCAACGGTCCGTTGACCAGCGGCGAACGGGTCCAGGGGTTGTCCAGGCCCTGGACCATCGACGCCAGAATCTGCCCACCCATATGGCAGGGTCCGACACCGCTGCCGGAATAGCCGAAACCGTAGAACACGTTGCCACTGGCGCTCATCTGCCCGAAAAACGGCAGCCCGGTCACCGAGCGGTCCGACGGACCATTCCAGGTCGCTTCGACCTTGACCTCGGCAAACGCCGGGAAGAAATCCGCCAGGCTGTTCTGCAGCAAACCGGCGTAAAGCGAAGGCTGGTCGAACACTGGCAGCATGCGTCCGCCATAAGCGAAGGTATTGCCGCCCTTGCCCAGCATGATCCGGCCGTCCGGGGTGTTGTGGTAGTAGTGCACGAAGATCCGCGAATCGAGCACCGTGACGCCGCTGGTCAAGCCGATTTCGTCGAGCAAATCCGGCCGTGGTTCGGTGATCAGCATGTCGCTGGAAACGATCGCCACGCTGCGTTCGAACTGCGGGAACGCCCGGGCCATCCAGGCGTTCATCGCCAGCACCACGCGGTCGGCGCGAACAGTGCCACCAGGGGTTTGAATGCCCGCCGGCCTACCTTCCTCCAGCCCGGTCATCGCGGTGTTTTCATGAATCTTCACCCCGAGTTGCAGGGCTACCCGGCGCAAGCCACGCACCAGTTTGCCCGGCTGCACACTGGCCGCTGCCGGAGAAAACCAGCCTTCCAGGTGCTTGATGGAGCCCGCCATGCGCTGCACATCGGCCACCGGCCGCTGGCTGAATGAGTTGATGCCGTTGCGCTCCAGCGCCGCGATCACAGCGTCAGTCGAGCCAATTTGAGCGCGGTTGGTCGCGGTGTAGAGCGTACCGTCGAGACGGTAATCGGCGTCCACCCCATACTGTTCGCAGAAGGCGCCAATGGCATGGATGCTGCGCTCGGACTCCTTGACCAGACGTACGGCTTCTTCAACGCCAAACAAACGCTCAAGGGTGAAATACTTGGCCGACCACGACAACGCACAACCGCCATTGCGTCCACTGGCCCCGGCACCGCAGATGTCCGCTTCGATCAGCAATACGTCCAGCTCGGGGTTCTGCTCCTTGAGCATGATCGCGGTCCACAACCCGGTGTAACCACCGCCGACGATACAGACATCGGCGCGGGTGTCGCCTTCCAGTGGCGGACAGGTTTCGGATGCATCAGCCTTCAAGGCCTGGTCCAGCCAAAAGGGTCTCATGGGGTCAATCTCCGGTCAGTGGCCCACACGCCGGCCTGCCGCAGGTGCAGCAGGCGACGAGGGACAGGATTCAGGTACGCAGGGGTTTGATGGTGATCGCCTGGTTGGGCACGTAGGCGAAATGAGTGCCCAGGCCACCGGGGCGGCTGTTCCAGTGCGGGATCAACACCAGCGCCGAGAACATGGCGCAGCCGGCGAAAACGATGAACACGGTAACGGTGTCGAAGTAGCCCGGCAGCAGCCCGCCGAGAATCGCCCCGACCGAGCCGCAGCCGTTGACGAATCCGGCTGCCGTGGCGCCGGCCTTGGCAGTGCCGAAGTCGATAGCGGCCGCGCCGCTGATCATCGAGTCCGGCCCGTAGAGGGTCAGGCCCATGACGAACAGCAGTGCCACCACCAGCAGCACGCTGCCGGTATGCAGGGCGCCCATGAAAAACGCCAGGGACACCGTCAGCGCCAACAGGCTGATCACGCAGGCCGGCATGCGCCGGGCGCCGAACAGTTTGTCCGAGGCCAGGCCAATCAGGATCGGCCCGAGCAACCCGGCCAGTTCAAACGCGGTCGGTATGATCGCCGCGCCGACCTTGCCCACTGAAGGCATCTGTTCGAAGACGATCACCGGCCCCCACAGCAGAATCGCGTAGCGCGCCGGCTTGAGCATGAAGTACGCCAACCCCAACACCAGCACTGTGCGGTTGCGCAGGATTTCCTTCAAAGGCTCCCACATGCTGATTTTACTTTGCGCGTCAGCCTCTTCGGCGGTCAGCTCGGGTTCCGGCTCCACCGCCGGCAAGCCGACGTCTTCCGGTTTGTTGCGTTGGAAAATAAAAAACAGCACGGCGACCAGCCCAACCACCGCCGCACTGGAAATGAACGCCGCATGCCAGCTGCCGATGAGCGTGTACGCCCACCAACCGGCAAACGGCGAGGCTACCAGACCACCAAAGGCGTAGCAGGAACTCCATAGGCCCAATACCCGTCCGCGTTGCTCGGAGGGAAAGAAGCTGCCGAGGTTCTTGCACAGCCCCGACCAACCGGTGGACTGCGCCAGGCCTTGTATCAGCATGCAGGTAGCGAAAATCGGTAGCGTTGCAAAGTTGCCCATCACCAGCGCCGCAGCGGCGGAAATCACCAACCCGCCGAGCACCACCACCCGCGGCCCGAAGCGGTCGGCCAGGATGCCCCAGGTGAATTGGCCGAAGGCGTAGGCCGTCAGGTAGATGGCGTCGAGGTTGGCCATGGCCATTTTGTCGAGCATGAAGGTCGGGTCTTCGCCAATACCGAGCTTGGCGACCGAGAAGGCTTTGCGGGTGAAGTAGAAGGCGGCGTAGGCGAGCCAGGTGATCGCGAAGATCTGCACGCGCCAACGCTTGATGGTGCCGATGTGCTTGTTCATTGTGGTTCTGACCTCAGGGTGTGAGTGTGCCGGCAGAATTGGAAGAAAACGCCTGTGTTTTTATTGTTGAGCACTGCGATATCGCCCTGTCCCTACGGCGGATACCGGTCAGATGAGTCCTGTAGTTGCACGCACAGGCTCATGGCTCCCGCTGCTGTTCGACTGACCAGTCACCGGGGCTGAGGTGGATAAAAACAATTACTGATTAATAAGTGAAATCGATTTATCGTATTTCAAATATAAGGTCAGCTTGTTACTGGAGATTCCCATGTCGGTGTCCCACGCCCAGCTCAAAGCTTTCCACGCCGTGGCGGTGCATGGAAGCTTCACCAAGGCCGCCGAGCGCTTGTTTCTGACGCAACCGGCGATTTCCGACCAGGTGCGCAAACTCGAAGAGCGCTACGGGGTTTTGCTGTTTCACCGCAACAAGCGCTCGGTGCGCCTGACCGATCTGGGCGAGCGGCTGCTGAGCGTTACCCAGCGGCTTTTCGTGATTGAGGCGGAAGCCCAGGAACTGCTCCAGGACTCCCAGGCCTTGCAGACCGGCAGCCTGATTCTGGCGGTGGATGCACCGGTCCACGTGCTGCCGCAGATCGCCCGATTCTGCGAACGCTACCCCGGGATCAGCGTGAAGATCGAAACCGGCAACACCGATGAGTCGCTGTTCCGACTGTTCAACTATCAGGCCGACCTGGCGTTGCTGGGCCGTGACGTCAGCGATGAACGCCTGATCTCCCTGCCCCTGCGTAACGACCCGATGGTGGCGTTCGTGTCGCGCAATCATCCGTGGGCCGAGCGCGAATCCATCACCCTCGCCGACCTCGACGACACACCACTGGTGTTGCGGGAAATCGGTTCCGTGACCCGGCAGACGCTGGAGGAGGAAATGGCCGGTGCCGGGTTCCGCATCCGCCCGGCAATTCAGGTTGAAGGTCGCGAGGCAGCGCGGGAGGCGGTGGTTGTGGGGATTGGGGTGGGTGTGGTGTCGGCTGCCGAGTTTGGCGCGGATTCGCGGGTGTGTGCGTTGCCGATTATCGATTGCAAACGACGGTTGACTGAAACCCTGGTGTGTTTGCGCGAACAGAGTTCGCGGCGGGTGGTGGCGACTTTTCTGGAGATGGTGCGCGAGAGCCTTAACTGACCGCATCCCCCCGTAGGAGCTGCCGAAGGCTGCGATCTTTTGATCTTGTTTTTAAAAGCGAAGATCAAAAGATCGCAGCCTTCGGCAGCTCCTACACCGGTGCCAACCCGAAAAACGCCTGGATCAACCGCAAATCCCGCCGCCGCTCCATACACCCCATCATGTGCCGATTCACCAGCCCCTCGCCGATGATCGGTACCGCCGCCACCCGTGGATCGTGACTGACCTCCACCGACGACACCACCCCCACACCCAGTTCGGCGGCCACCGCCTCGGTCACCGCTTCGCGACTGTCCAGTTCCAGCAGCACCCGTGGATTGACCTTGGCCTGGGCGCATGCCTCATCGAAGGTGCGCCGGGTAATCGAACTCGGTTCGCGCAGCACCATGATCACCTGATCCAGTTCCTTGAGCTGCACGCCTTTGGTCTTCTGCGCCCAAGGATGCCCATCGGGCACCAGCGCGCAAATCCGTGATTCATTCAGCGCCTGCAGATGCAGGCCCTTGCGCGGCTCGACCTCGGTCAGCACCGCCACGTCGGCATGTTCGGACAGCAGCGCCGCCAGGGTTTCCTGGGCGTTGCCCAGGCGCAGGTTCACCGTGATCCCCGGATAGCGTGCACGCAGGCTGGCGAGCATCGGCATGACCATGTGCGGGCCGTCCGCCGCCACTTCCAGGCGCCCGGTCAGCAATTGCCGGTTGGCTTCGAGCATTACCTGCGCCTCTTCGGCCAAGCCGAACATCGCCCGGGTGATTGCCGCCAGTTTGGTGCCCTCCTCCGTCAGTTCCACGCGGCGGGCGGTGCGGCGCAGCAGGGTGATCTGGTAGTGCTCCTCCAGGGCCTTGATGTGCCCGGTGACGGCCGGCTGGCTGATGAACAGCCGCGCCGCCGCCCGGGTAAAGCTGCCTTCCCGGGCCACGGCATCGAAGGCGCGGAGCTGGAACAGGTTCATGAATAACCCTCACTGATGGTTGGCATAACAACAAACAATTTGATTGATAACACGGCAAATTGCAATTTAGGCACCAACGCTTCATCCCATCGATTGCGAGGACACGAGAATGAGTACTGCCGAACCCATCCTGCTCACCCCCGGCCCGTTGACCACGTCGGCCCGCACCCGTCAGGCAATGATGGTTGACTGGGGATCATGGGATGACCGCTTCAATCAACTGACCGCCAGCCTCTGCGAGCAACTGCTGGCCATCATCAACGGCGCCGCCACCCACCACTGCGTGCCCCTGCAAGGCAGCGGCACCTTCGCGGTCGAGGCGGCGATCGGCACGCTGGTGCCTCGGGACGGCAAGATTCTGGTATTGATCAACGGCGCCTACGGCAAGCGCCTGGCGAAAATCTGCGAAGTGCTGGGGCGCTCGTTCAGCACTTTCGAAACCGCCGAGGACGAACCGACCACCGCCACCGACGTCGACCGCCTGCTTCGTGCCGATCAAGACATTACCCATGTCGCCCTGATTCACTGCGAAACCAGCACCGGCATCCTCAATCCGCTGCCAGAGATCGCCCAGGTCATTGCGCAACACGGTAAGCGCCTGATCATCGACGCCATGAGCTCCTTCGGCGCCCTGCCAGTGGATGCGCAACAAGTGCCGTTCGACGCACTGATCGCCGCCTCGGGCAAATGCCTGGAAGGCGTGCCGGGCATGGGGTTTGTCTTCGCTCGCAAAGAGTCCCTGGCCAACGCCGTCGGTAACTCGCATTCGCTGGCGATGGACCTGCAGGACCAGCACGCCTACATGGCCAAGACCGGCCAGTGGCGCTTTACCCCGCCGACCCATGTGGTCGCGGCGCTGCACGAAGCCCTTCTGCAATACAACGAAGAAGGCGGCTTGCCGGCGCGGCACGAACGCTACGCCGCCAACTGCCAGGCATTGATGGAAGAGATGGGCAGACTGGGGCTGCGCAGCTTCCTGCCGGCGGCTATCCAGGCGCCGATCATCGCCACCTTCCACGCCCCGAAAGATCCACGCTACGCATTCAAGGAGTTCTACGAGCGGGTCAAGGCCAAGGGTTACATCCTCTACCCCGGCAAACTGACCCAGGTCGAAACCTTCCGCGTCGGCTGCATCGGCCATGTCCAGCCAGCCGAAATGCGCGAAGCCGTGGCGGCGATTGCTGAAGTGTTGCGCGAGATGGAAGTGTTAGAGATCTAACCCACACCACATTCCCCTGTGGGAGCGAGCTTGCTCGCTCCCACAGTAAAAGCGGCTCTCCAATCGTCAGTTTTCTACAGGAAATTAATTGCCATGAACTACTCCAACCCAAGCAAACTGCAAGCCGCCATCCTCGACTGGGCCGGCACCGTGGTCGACTTCGGCTCGTTCGCCCCGACGCAGATTTTCGTCGAAGCCTTCGCCGAATTCGACGTCCAGGTGTCCATCGAAGAGGCCCGTGGCCCGATGGGCATGGGCAAGTGGGACCACATCCGCACCCTGTGCGATCTGCCGGAGGTTGCCGAGCGCTATCGCAAAGTGTTCGGCCGCACGCCGACCGACGATGACGTGACCGCCATCTACCAACGCTTCATGCCGCTGCAGATCGAAAAAATCGCCGAACACTCGGCGCTGATTCCCGGAGCGCTGGAGACCATCGCCAACCTGCGCCAGCAAGGGATCAAGATCGGCTCCTGCTCCGGCTACCCGAAACAGGTCATGGACAAAGTGGTTGAACTGGCTGCCACCAACGGCTACGTGGCCGATCACGTGGTTGCCACCGATGAAGTCCCGAATGGTCGTCCATGGCCCGCCCAGGCGCTGGCCAACGTCATTGCCCTGGGCATCGACGATGTCGCCGCGTGCGTGAAGATCGATGACACGGTGCCGGGCATTCTCGAGGGGCGCCGCGCCGGCATGTGGACCGTGGCGCTGATCTGCTCGGGCAACGCCCTGGGCCTGGACTACGAAGGTTATCGCGCCTTGGGCTGCGACCAACTGGACGGCGAGCGCAAGCGCATCCACGCAATGTTCGAAGGCTCGCGTCCGCACTACATGATCGATACCATCACCGATCTGCCGCAAGTGATCGCCGACATCAACAAGCGCCTGGCCAACGGCGAAATGCCTCAGTCGAGCTGATAAGTCCCCGCATTGCCCCTGTGGGAGCGAGCCTGCTCCCACAGGTTTCTTCTGTGCATTACCCAAACCAGGGCATCCAGCGACCAATCGCCTCAGGCAAACCCGGTGAAACAGGATTACAGTTAGAGCACACCGTCGGATAAGAGCGGTGGCTTTAAACCGGACCTCTGAGGAACACCGTATGCCGTGGAAAAACTCCGAATCGCGCTACAGCACCGTATCGATCGCGCTGCATTGGTTGATGCTGGTCCTGCTGGTGCTGGTTTACGCCTGTATCGAGTTTCGCGGGCTCTTTCCCAAGGGCAGTGGCGGGCGCACGCTGATCGTCGAAACACACTTCATGCTCGGCCTGACCGTATTCGTTCTAGTCTGGGTGCGATTGTTCGCACGCAGCCTCGGCCCGGCGCCGCAGATCTTCCCGGCCTCGGCGCACTGGCAAACGACGCTGGCCAGGCTGATGCACTGGGCGCTGTACATTTTCATGATCGTCACGCCGATTCTCGGCTGGCTGGTCACCAGCGCCAAAGGCAATCAGGTGATGTTCTACGGTTTCGACCTGCCGATGCTGGTAGCGGAAAACAAGGACCTGGCCAAAGAGCTCCAGGGCTGGCACGAGCTCGGCGGCACTATCGGCTACTGGTTGATCGGCCTGCATGCCGTGGCCGGGCTGTATCACCATTATGTGGTGGGCGATAACACCTTGCTGCGGATGATGCCCAAGCGCGTGAACCGCGACTCCTGAGACCAATGAATTGCAGTGTGGGAGCGAGCCTGCTCGCGATGAGGGTGTTGCATTCGGCGCATTTGTCGACTGACCCACCGCCATCGTCGGAGCGCCGCCCGGAGCAAGCTCGCTCCCACATTGGTTTGCGGTGCGTTTCAGGCTTGTGAGTCAAATCCCCGCCGCCCCTGCAAGCCCCCCGTGTGGACAAAGATCAGTCGTGTGCCCCGGGCGAACTTGCCCGCCTCGACTTGTTGCTTGAGGGCCATGAGTGCCTTGCCGGTGTACAGCGGCTCCAATGGAATACTCCCGGCCTGCTCTGTCTTTTCGATAAAGTCGAGCAGCAGCGGATCCACCTTGGCGAAGCCGCCGCGACTTGCGTCGATCAGTTCATACCTCGCATTGACTACACCGGCTTCCTGCACGATCCGCTCGACCATCTGCGCCACCCCATGATCGTCAGGCACCGCCAGGGCACCGTACACCGAATGATCCCCCGCTTCGGCCAGTACCAGGCCGGCCAGGGTCGTGCCGGTGCCGCAGGCCAGCCACCAGCCGTCATGGTCGCTCCAGCCCAAGCCCCGCAATTGCGCGCAAACAGTGGCCCGCAACTGCATGCAACCCAAGGCACCAGGCAAACCGCCTCCCCCTTCAGGCACCGGATGCAACCTCGGGTAGCGGGTTTGCCAGGGTTGCCAGAAACCCGCTTCATGCCTTGCCCGATAGCCTGCATACCCCAGCCAGTGCAACTGCATGCCGAACGCCTGCAAGTCCTTGACCGTCGGGGTTTGCTGAGGATGCCCGCGCAACAGGCCGACGGTGGCAAAGCCGAAACGCTTACCCGCCGCCGCCAACGCGTGGAGGTGATTGGAGTGCGCGCCACCGAGACTGATGATGCCTTCGGCCTCCAGGCGGTCAGCAGTTTTCAGGTGTTCGATGAGCTTGAACCATTTGTTGCCGCTGATCAGCGGGTCGATCTGGTCCAGCCGCAGGACCGCCACTTCGATGCCGGCTCGAGTGAGCCAGTCGAGGTGAAAGGGGTCGAGGGGGGCTTGAAGAAGCCAATTGTCTGGAGGAGAAAGCATGATGCCGGATCTATGGAAAGATCCGGCATCTTAACAGCCGACTTGTGCTGTGAACCCGAACGATGTGAGTTACAACTGCGCCGCCAAACGCGAACCCTGATTGATCGCCCGCTTGGCATCCAGTTCTGCCGCGACATCCGCGCCGCCGATCAGGTGCACGCTCTGCCCCGCCGACACCAGGCCGTCATGCAACTCGCGCAGCGGGTCCTGCCCGGCGCAAATCACGATGTTGTCCACTTGCAACAGCTGCGGCTCGCCGGTTTCGCCGATGCGGATGTGCAGGCCTTCGTCGTCGATCTTCAGGTATTCGACGCTGTTGAGCATCTGCACCTGCTTGTTCTTCAGACCGGTGCGATGAATCCAGCCGGTGGTCTTGCCCAGGCCGTCGCCGACCTTGGATTTCTTGCGTTGCAGCAGGTATACCTCGCGGGCCGGCGCATGGGGCGCGGCCTTGATACCGGCGACACCGCCGCGCGCTTCAAGGTGTGTATCGATACCCCATTCTTTCCAGAACGCGGCACGATCCTGACTGGTCGCTACGCCTTCATGGACGAGGAATTCCGAGACGTCAAAACCGATACCACCGGCGCCAATCACCGCGACGCGCTTGCCGACCGGTTTGCGCGCCAGGATCACGTCCAGGTAGCTCAGCACCTTGGCGTTTTCCACCCCCGGAATGGCCGGCAGGCGCGGCGCAATGCCGGTGGCCAGAATGATCTCGTCGTAGCCGCCCTCGACCAGCCCGGCCACATCGACGCGGGTGTTCAGGCACACCTCGACGTTGGTGGTCTGCAACTTGCGGTTGAAGTAGCGAATGGTCTCAAAGAACTCTTCCTTGCCCGGAACACGCTTGGCGATGTTGAACTGACCACCGATTTCGCTGGCCGAATCGAACAGCGTCACTTGATGGCCACGCTCGGCGGCCACGGTCGCGGCGGACAAACCGGCCGGGCCGGCACCGACCACGGCGATTTTCTTCAGTTGCTGCACCGGCAGGTAGTTGAGCTCGGTTTCATGGCAGGCACGCGGGTTGACCAGGCAACTGGTCAGCTTGCCGCCGAAGGTGTGGTCGAGGCAGGCCTGGTTGCAACCGATGCAGGTGTTGATTTCATCGGCGCGACCTTCAGCGGCCTTGTTGACGAAATCCGGGTCGGCGAGAAACGGCCGCGCCATGGACACCATGTCGGCATCGCCCTCGGCGAGGATCTGCTCGGCTACTTCAGGGGTGTTGATACGGTTGGTGGTGATCAGCGGAATATTGACCGAACCACGCAGCTTGGCCGTGACCTTGCTGAAGGCCGCGCGCGGCACTTTGGTGGCGATGGTCGGAATCCGCGCTTCGTGCCAGCCGATACCGGTGTTGATGATGGTCGCGCCGGCCTGTTCGATGGCCTTGGCCAACTGGACGATCTCTTCCCAGGTGCTGCCGCCTTCGACCAGGTCGAGCATCGACAGTCGGAAAATGATGATGAAGTTCGGGCCTACTGCTTCACGAACGCGACGAACGATCTCCACCGGCAGACGCATGCGGTTTTCATAGCTGCCACCCCAGCGGTCGGTACGGTGGTTGGTGTGCGCGGCGAGGAACTGGTTAATGAAATAACCTTCGGAACCCATGATTTCCACGCCGTCGTACTCGGCGGTTTGCGCCAGTACCGAGCAGGTGACGAAATCGCTGATCTGCTTCTCGATGCCTTCCTCGTCCAGCTCCTTGGGCTTGAACGGGTTGATCGGCGCCTGGATCGCGCTAGGGGCAACCTGTTTCGGGCTATAGGCATAACGACCGGCATGGAGGATCTGCATGCAGATCTTGCCTCCCGCGTCATGTACGGCACGGGTGACGATACGGTGCTTGAGCGCCTCTTCCTCTGTCGTCAGCCTGGCCGCGCCGGAATACACGCCACCCTCTTCGTTCGGGCCGATACCGCCGGTGACCATCAGGCCGACACCGCCACGGGCACGCTCGGCAAAGTAAGCCGCCATGCGCTCGAAGCCACCCGGTTTCTCTTCCAGGCCCGTGTGCATCGACCCCATCAGGGTGCGATTGCGCAGCGTGGTGAAACCCAGGTCCAGCGGAGCCAGCAGGTGCGGGTATTGAGCGGCGGTCATCGGTAACTCCACATCGAGCGATCACGGAAAGTGCAGGAGCTCTACGGCCCCCGTCAGTCATGTTCGACAGACTAAGAGTCACGCCACCATCCCTCAATGACCGTAACTGACAAATTATTGATCGAAATGAGCAGAAGCTTTGGGCGGCCGGGAATGATTCAAAACAAAAACGACCTTGCGGTGCAGGTCCGGATTGAAACCTGCACCCTGAAGGCCGCCTTTCGGGCTCTGGACAAGTCCGCAAGATTTACGCGAAGAACCGGCTTAGCATGCGCTTGCTACTGCCCGCGCCGGCGCAACGCAGACGTCCTGTTGTTTCGCTCGCTGGGTCAACACCAGCATCGTCAGGAACCCGAGCGCAATCAGTACCGGATAGGCCATCAACAGTTCGGAAAGGGAATACTTCCAGGCCAAGGGACGACCGACACCCAGCATGGCGGCATACATCCAGGACACCGCCGACAACGAACCGCAGGCCAACGCCAGCATTCGTGCACTGAATCGGAGATTGAGCAAGGAGCCTGCCTTTTGCAGGGCCGGCAGTACCAGGCGATGCAACAAGATGCCGTTGTAAGTCAACAACGCCACAATAATGACTTTGGCTTGAAGTTTTGGATTCATGAAGTACTCGACACCTTTTTCCAGGTAATCGATACCGACGACAGCGATGCCCGTTACCCACAGCGCTATTAGTGAAACGATGACAGATCTTTGAAGACTTTCCATGTGAGCATTATCATGCTCAGTTAATACTTTCCGTTTTAAAAGATCCCTGACCATCGCGACATCACTGGTCAACACCAGCCCGATGGCCACACAACACGCCACCAAATGAACATAAATAACCCCCAGACGCAAAAACTCCAGGAATTCCTTATTTTCCAGCAGACTCATAATGGTATTTATCGCCACGGTATTTTCTCCACCTTATTCGAGAGTACGGATCGACTACTTGACAGAATCTTTAATTATTAAAAATTCTGTACGACCTTACTTCTAAAAGATAAGCCAAATCATGGACTCGGCACTCTCAACCTCATTGATTCACCTGGCGAATCAATGACCGGTTGATTTATCGCCTCCCTGAGTTTCAGATAAAAACCCCCAGTGGCATTCACTGCACTTGAGATTCTATTTCCACTTCTTTTTTTTCAATCGCGGGGGCAGGTCATGGCTGACGTGCTCAAGGATCAGAGGCCACAGACGCTACAATGTTCATTTTCCGCACAAGCCACCGACAAACGGTGCGTAGCGCAAGTTCGCCTGAAGCGACAGCAATGAGTCAACTTCCCCGCTATTGCCCACAGCAACTGGCCTGCTTGCCTGGATGCACTTCGAGCATTGCATATTGGATCCGCTAGTTGTTATACATCCCATAAGTCTCGCAATAGCGAGTGACTCTCATCCAAGGCAAACTCCAACGACGGACTTCACGGTGATCCAGCCACCCTTTCAGGCAGACAGCAATACAGGATCAACTGAAAGGAGCAGGATATTAAAAGCAAATTAGTCGTCAGCGAATGAAACTGCACGCAGTCAAACCCTGTCGGATGGCAAGTGCTTTGAAACGGCATACCCGCTAATTGTGGTCTCGCTCAAAACCCGAAGTAGATAAATGCCGTAGCGGCCACGACACCCCATGCGACCAACGCCATTACCGTTGAATTTTGCGTTGACCGGGATTTGTCCAGGCGCCGCAAGCCGAACTTCGAAAAGCCGACCTGTTCATAACAGCAATACATGATCGCCCGGTAGGTATATCGCAGGCCGACCAACAGAAACAGGGTAATCAGGCCAAGGACAAGTCCATGCCTGATAGCCGGTTCAACCAATTCCACAAGGTGATCCTGTTCGCAAGCAACGCTATCGACTTCCACAAGGGTTATTTGCCGGTAGTCCGCCGAAGACCGCTTTTGGCCAATCTGGATCACCGCCTGTTGCTCCAGATCCAGCGCCTGATACTTCCAGAGCGTTGATGACCCTTCTCGACAGAACGTAAAAGCAGCAGGACTTGAGATGGCGACAATACAAGCGTCGTTGATATCCAGTTTTTTCAGCGTTTCCGTGGCTGACCTGGTGAAATCCAGGTCGAACACCGGATTAACACCGGTAGCAAAAGCCGCGACCGAAACCAATAGACTGCTCAAGAGGCAGATGGCTGAAATGTTCAAGGCCGGGTTTCCCTTTTTCAATTGATTCTTTGATTTCGCAGTTCGGTTCCAACCTGCCGCCTTGATGAGTTCCAGTACGCTGCTGGCACCCCGATAGCTAATGGGCAATTGAGTGGATGGAGAAAGGGAGGGCATCCATTGCCCTCCCCTCCGTGGTCCACGCTCCCTGCGACAGTCCTTGCCAGGACCTCAAGAGGCCAGAATGAAGTCTGTGGCCGAAACGGTGTTTGGATCACCCACACCTACCAGGGTGATGGAACCCGCACCGAAGTTGAGCAACGTATCCGCACCGAGATCAACGACATTGACACTGCTGCCAAAGGTCGCCGCCGTGATGTTGAGCGCGGCGAAGTTGAGCAGATCCTGGCCTCCCGCCGCATCGGTATCGAAGCCGAGGATCCGGTCGTTGCCGAAGCCCGCGGCGAACACGAAGATATCGTCGCCGCTGGCGGCATTCATCGTGTCGTTGCCCGCACCGC
>Ga0209281_1000366_pt1 | contig 73347 bp, 65 predicted proteins | sample MedtruBG_FD_187514 | JGI IMG/M metagenome (GOLD analysis project Ga0209281, IMG submission 187514) | Root nodule microbial communities of legume samples collected from California, USA - Medicago truncatula BG (SPAdes) (version 2) | ecosystem: Host-associated > Plants > Roots > Nodule | place... | reverse complement strand
TTTGTGTTGCAACATAAACCTAACATATTGGAGGCATCTATGCTATTTTTTTATAAAATTTTATTAAAGTAATCTATGGATTTATATCCATAGAAATATTTCTCAAATTAATGCACAAGTCAAGTTAATAATCTTAAACAATACTTGTACTAATTCTTTACTGTTATTTATTCATGAAAATTAAATATAAACTTATTAATAGCATTAAACATTTTAGTTTCAAGTTCCTTGTCTTCCCTAGCCCTATTAAATATATTCCCTAAGTTATTTTGATTATATAATTCAATATAATTTTTCTTTAAATATCTATCTACTGCATTAATTAAATTTTTTTCATTCAACTCAAATGTTTTCTTTGTTTCACTATTCATAAAATTAGATGATTTACTAAACATAACTTCTCCCTGCTTCATGACTATAATCCCCTCACTTAATAGTAATAATAATAATAATGTTTGATAACCCCTTTATCTTATATCTAATATTTTCATCAGATCTTGAGCTTTCATTTCAAAAAATGAATTCGAATTAAATAAATAAAAATTTATAATACTTTTTGTTGCATCTATTTTATCGAACATTTTTTCTCACGAACTTATGTTTGTTTATATATTACTACTTTTAGATTATTCTGTAAATCTTAATAAAGCTAGAATATCTTTTCTAGCTTTATTAAGATTCTCTAATTTAATTTTATTTGCTGCCCTACTATCATACATTTAAATAACTTAAATACGACTCTCTTGATTATTTTCAATTAATCTTAGAACTAAGTTTATAATGTTCTCCGCCTTCATCATACCGTAATCTGTGTTACTTATTATATCCACTGGAATTCTTTTTTCCGCACAAATTTTCTTTAGTTTATCATGCATATATCTAATTTGGGGTCCTAACAAAACCGCATCGGCATCATTTAAATATTTTTCAAAACCATTCTCAGGGTGAGCTTCTACAGATAATTCTATATGCATTTTTCTAGCTGATTCTCGCATTCTTGCAGCTAAAATACTTGATGATATACCTGATCCACAAAATAGTATAATTTTAACCATACATATTAAGCCTCCATAAATATATTTATTATTCTTATAAACTTTATTAAAATGACTATTAAAAAATCAAATCATTTATCACTTTTGAATACTTTTAATAATTAATTTCAGTGATATTTTTATCAATTTAAATCGTTAACATTTTACTTTATAGGTATTTATATTCATAAACTTAGTTTCGATAATGTTAATTATTTATCATAATTTATAATATTATCACTTCATTTATTTTGTCCTATTATATTCCTTCTAATATAATTCTATATTATCTGTAACTTTTGTCAAATATTATGATAAATTAAATTATATGCATTTAATTAAAAGTACTTCAATTTATGACAATATTTCATATCTTCTACTACTTTTTTTACGTTTTTTATCCCTAAAAATTTAAGTCTTAAAAAAAAGCTTAATTCATATATATTACTATGCTATTTATATGAAAAAAAGTTATGATATAATACAGATATTACTGTTTTTTATAGGGGGACAAAATGATAGGGACATTACTTTTAAACAGATATGAAATAATAGAAAAAATCGGCGAAGGCGGTATGGGTGTTGTATATAAAGCAAAGTGCTCATTGTTAAATAGACTAGTTGCTATAAAAATCTTAAAGTTTGAATTAAGCAAAGATGAAGATTTCATCACTAGGTTCAAGAGAGAAGCTAACTCAATTGCTAGCCTATCACATCCAAATATTATAAATATATATGATGTTGGTTCAGAAAATAATATTAATTTTATTGTTATGGAATATGTAAATGGGAGTACCTTAAAATCATTAATAAAAAGAGAAGTTAAATTAGACGTAAAAAAATCTTTAGATATATCATATCAAATTGCCAAAGCACTAGAATATGCTCATAAAAATAGCATAATCCATAGAGATATAAAACCTGATAATATCCTTTTAGGCGAAGATAATATTGTTAAGTTAACTGATTTCGGGATAGCTAAAGTATCAGATTCTGTAACTCTAACGAATTCAAATAAAATTATAGGCTCTGTGCATTATTTTTCACCTGAACAAGCAAAGGGAAAATTTGTAGATTTCAGAACTGATATTTATGCCTTAGGCATTGTAATGTATGAAATGCTAACCGGACAAGTTCCGTTTAACGGAGATACATTAATTTCTGTTGCAATGAAGCATATACAAGAGACAGTAATCCCACCAAGAAGTATTTCTTGTGATATTCCTGAAAATTTGAATGCAGTAATTTTAAAGGCATTAGAAAAAGACCCTATCAATAGATTTAAATCAACTAATGAGCTTACAAAAATTTTAAACTCAATTAAAGAGAATATAAACTTAAAAGTCAGCTTTGAGAATGAGTTTGATAATGAAACTATTATTATGGCAGAACCAGAATTATCTAATTTAAATACACAATATAATTCAACTGTTATTCTAAATCATGAAAAAATATCTCAAACCGAAATAATTACTAAGACATTATCAGAAGAGAAAACTAAAATCGATTTACCTCCAAAAAGCATTATTAAAAACAACAAAAGTATTTTTTTAGTATCTGGATTTATAGCTTTTCTTCTTATTATAGGTGTTTTAGGAAATTATCTATATAACAAACCATCTGCTGGTGTAGATAAAGAGATGAATTCAACAGATAAAACAATCTCGGAACCAAACGTTAGTGAAAAAAAGCTGGAAGATGAAACACGAATTGTACCTTCACTTCTTGGACAGACTCAAGATATAGCAAAGAGCATAATAACTAATAATGAGTTCTCATTAGGTACTGTTACAAATGATTATAGTGATACTGTTCCTAAAGGCATAGTTATTAGTCAATCTCCAACTGCAAATTCATCGTATGAAAAGAACGGAAAAATAAATTTAGTTATAAGTCAAGGACAGAAAATTTCTCAAGCTGAATCTCAAGAAAATAATACTGAAAATCCAAAGGATAATGGAAATGGAAAAGCCAAGGGAAAAGAAGAGAAAGCAAAAAAAAATAAGAAGTAATTTTTTATTGTAATTCTCTAGTTGATAATATGAGTAACAACAAATTTACTATATTTGATAAAGCAGGATTTAACCCTGCTTTATCAAAAATCTAATAATATTTATTTCTAACCCCTCTTGTAAAACCGTAATCAATAATGACAGGCCGTCCATTAATTATTCCCCAATTGCTCTTTCTTGCAAAATCCCCTAATAATAAGTTGTAATTTTTCTTAATGTTCTGTAATTCCTCTAAATTAAATAGTTCTTTTTTATTTGTAACATTAAAATATTTCCACACATACGAAATATTATTTATTTTATCTGCTTTTTGCATTATTAAAAATCTAAAGTCAGTTGAAACTTGTATAACCTTAGCTAGTAGTTCAGAATTATCATATAAAGAAATTTTATATTCATATTTATTTTGTGCAATTCCTGCCTTATTTTTTGCTGCCTTAATTACATACCCATTTCCTAAATCAAAAACATCTCTACTAGATCCCGAACCAATATATCTGTAGTATCCTCGCATTATATTTAACATAATTTCATCAAATATATTAATCATTTTTAAGCACCTGCTTTGTTTAATCGCTTTATAATCATTTGTGAACTTTCTATATTATTAAGATATTCTTTATAAAAAAAATTGGTTCATATGACATGCTATAAAGTGGCCTTCACTAATTTCTTTCAGATTAGGTTTTTCGCTTTTACATATTTCTTTCGAATATTTACATCGATTATAAAATTTACAACCTTCTCTTATATTTTCAAAGGATACCTCTGATTCCTTCAAACTTATGGTTTCCCTCCTTAAATTTGGATGGCTTACTGGGATAGATTCTAACAAGATTTTTGTATATGGATGCAGTGGATTTTCAAATAATTCCTTTCCTGAGGTTAACTCAACAATGTTTCCTAAATACATAACCGCAATCCTATCACAAAAGTATTTTACAACCCTTAAGTCATGTGATATAAATAAAAATGTTAGTGAATAGCGTAATTTCAAATCATTTAATAGATTTATAATCTGTGCTTGAATTGAAACATCTAGGGCTGCCACCGGTTCATCAGCAACCACAAATTTGGGCTGCACTGCTAAAGCTCTAGCAATTCCAATTCTTTGGCGCTGTCCACCACTAAATTCATGTGGGTAGCGATTTGCTAATTTCTTATCAATACCACAAATCTCTAAATAATTCTCTGCTATTTTAAATACTTCATTTCCTTGTGCCAGCTTATGCTTTTTAATCCCTTCGCCAACTATTTGATAGGCTTTCATTCTTTTATCTAAGCTTGCAAATGGATCTTGAAAAATTATTTGCATATCTTTACGCAATTTAGACATATCTTTAGCGCAAACTATCTCTTTTTTCTCAATATCAAATAATGTTTTATCGTCAAATATAACTTTTCCACCATCAACCTTTATTAAGTTTAGAATACTCCTTGCTGTTGTAGTTTTACCACATCCTGATTCACCTACAAGTGCAAAGCTTTCACCTTTTTGTATAGTAAAAGAAACATCATCAACTGCATCTAGAACTAACTTTTCTTTCCCCAATAAAGTTCTTTCAAGTACATATCTTTTTTTGAGATGTTCTACCTTTAAAATATTATCACTCAATATTTCCCTCCTCCTTATCATATAACCAGCACGCTACCTTATGTTTATCTCCAATATTTAATAACTTTGGTTTTTCATTCGAACACCTCTCATAAAATTTTTCACAGCACCTTGTACTAAAACTACAGCCTATGGGCATATTGGAGAAAGATGGAACCATTCCTTTAATACTTGAAAGAGGCTTCCCGTATTCACCTTTGCCTGGCTGAGACTCCAATAACCCACGCGTATAAGGATGTTTAGGGTTATCAAATAATTCATAAATATCACTTTGTTCTACAATTCTGCCTCCATACATTACAATTACCTCATCACAAATTTCAGCCACTATAGATAAATCATGAGTAATAAATATAATAGATGTTTTGACATCTCTATTTAATTTCTTGATTAAAAATAAAATTTGTGCTTGAATTGTGACATCTAAAGCCGTTGTAGGTTCATCTGCAATTAATATTTCTGGTTCACAGCTTAAAGCCATTGCTATCATCACTCTTTGTCTCATTCCCCCACTTAAATTATGGGGATAAAGTCCATAGACTTTTTCTGGATTTGGGATCTGAACTTTGTTAAGAAGTTCTATCACCTTTTCTTTAAGGTGTTTTCCACGGAGATGTTTATGTATTTTTAGAGGTTCTCCTATCTGTCTTCCAATTTTAAATAAAGGATTCAATGATGTCATTGGTTCCTGGAATATCATAGCGATCTCGTCCCCTCGTAAATCCTCAAGTTCAGTTTCTTTAAACTTGGCCAAATCTTTTCCGTTAAATAAGATTTCCCCTTGTTCAATTTTGCTTATTTTATCAGGCAGTAATCGCATAATAGATAATCCTAAGGTACTTTTTCCGCAACCTGATTCTCCAATAACCCCAAATATTTTACCTTTTTCAAGTTTAAAACTCACATCATCTACAGCTATTATTTTTCCATTATCATCACTAAAGCTAACTGACAAGTTTTTTACCTTGAAATTTTTATCACCCATAATATTGCACCTCCTAAATTTTCATTTTTGGATCAAGAGAATCTCTTAGACCATCTCCAACAAAATTAATAGATAAAACTGACAAAAACACCAATAATCCTGCTGGTAACCACAGCCACCATTCATATTGCAGTATCCTCATGCTTTGAGCTGCCGATAAAATATTTCCCCAACTCGGTTGAGGCTGCCTTACTCCTAATCCAAGAAAACTTAGTCCAGCTTCCATCAAAATTCCTTGAGCAACACTTAATGTAGCATTAACAATTACAGGTGATAATGTATTGGGAAGCAAATGCTTAATAATAATTTCGAAATTATTAAGTCCCATAGCTCTAGCAGCTTCAATAAATTCACTCTGCTTAAGAGATAATATTTCAGCACGTATAATTCTCGCAACACCAGTCCATTGCAAAAGCCCTATGAGCAAAATAACATTCCACACACTTGGTCCAATTAATGCTGCAATTGAAATAGCTATAACAAAGAATGGGAAACACATAACTGTATCTACAATACGCATAATTAAATTATCAATCCATTTGCCATAATAGCCGCTAATGCAGCCAAGAGTAACACCAATTAGCAATTGTAAAGTAGTTGCACTTATTGCAACACCCAAAGATACACGCCCACCATATAATAGCCTTGTAAATACATCTCTTCCAAGTTCATCAGTTCCAAGAAAATGCTTAAAGCTTGGTTGGCTTTCAATACTAGTTAAATCTATTGAATCACGATTATAAGTGGATAAGATAGGTGCAAAAATAGCTACAAAAACAAAAAAAATCAGAAAAGCTGCTCCAATCAAAGCTAGTCTATTTTTAAAAAATCTTTTCAAAAATGTATATTTCACTATCTTCCCTCCTTTAATCAAAATTAACGCGCTTGTCTACAACTGCATAAAGTATATCAGCTATTAAATTAGTAAATAAGCTAATTACAGCAACCATCATTACAATTCCCATAATTAATGGGTAATCACGACTTATAACTGCATTATAATTAAGTCTGCCTATTCCTGGCCAAACAAAAATTGTTTCTGTAAGTAAAGCACCAGAAAGCAATGACGGAATCTGCATAGTTATCACAGTAATTAAAGGCAGCAATTCGTTTTTTAAAGCATGCTCATAAATAATCCTTCTACGCCTTACCCCCTTTGCTCTCGCCGTACGGATATAATCTGTTTTTAAAATATCAATCATATCTGAACGTGTATAGCGCATTAAGCTTGCCGTGTTCATAAGTGCAAGAACTATCATAGGTAGTAGCATATGTTTAGCAACATCAAATATAAATGACCATCCCATTAATGTTACGCCAGTAGTAACCATTCCTGATATTGGAAGCAGTCCTAAATCAACTGCAAAAATTTTAATTAAAAGCATTCCGAAGAAAAAAGATGGAATTGATAACCCCATGAAAGCAAATACAGTCACAATATAATCAGTCTTAGAAAACTGTTTTGTTGCACTAATCACTCCACAAGGTATAGCTATTAATATACTTAATAACATTGAGGATAAGGATAAAATTACTGTATTTCCTATACGACTGCCGATAACACTGAAGACAGATTGTTTGAATTGAATAGAATATCCAAGGTTTCCTTGAAATACACGTGCCAACCATTTAAAGTATTGAATTAAAACTGGATCATTATATCCTAATTGTTCTAACATTTTGTCTTTCATTTCTTGTGAAAGGTTTGGATCCATCATAGATGAAAAAGGATCTCCCGGTTGTAATTTGACGAGAATAAATACAATTACCGATATCCCTATTAGTACTGGTATTGTTTGTATTAACCTCTTAAATACATATTTTCTCAAAGACTTTTCTCCTTCCTATAAAAATTGTATCGATTGAAGCTTTTACTTCAATCGATACTTTTTAAGATTAAGATATTTAGATTAAATATATTTTTATTCTATAAAGTTTGCTGCTTATTTAGATCTGTTATATACTTAAGTCAAATTTTGAAGTTATGCATAATAAATAACAAACTCATATTTATATTATTTGTATCTCACCTACATTTATTTAGATATTGTCCAATTTTGAACATCAGGGAAAACTGCATATGCTGAATACTTGTATCCTTGCAGCTTTAGATTATGAGCACGAAGAGCATTTGGAGAATATAAGAATGTATATGGTACTTCATCATTCATTAATTGTCCCCATTTCCCATAAATTTCTTTACGTTCATTTCGGTCTATTGTACTTGCAGCTTTTTCAATCAAGTCATCACTTTGCGTATTTATAAAGTTTGAAAAATTAAACTGTGAACCATTTGCAATACTTGAAGACCAATAACGATCAGCATCTCCTGGATCCACTTCTAAAGTAAATCCAAGTAGTCCCATATCATAATCTCCTTGTCCCTTAGTTTTAGCCATAGCTGATGCAACATCCATTGTACTTATATTTACTATTACTCCTACATCCTTTAAATTTTGTTGAATTATTGGAGCACTTTGTTCACGAACTTTATTACCAGTTGGCACCATTAAATCAACCTCGAATTTCTTACCATCCTTTTCAAGTACCCCATTATTATCAGTCCATCCAGCTTCTTTAAACAGTGACTTTGCCTTATCTACATTATAATCATAACTATTTAATCCTGATTGTGGATATGCCCATCCTGCTAGCGATATTGGCGCATTAATAACTTGTCCGTGTTCACCTAATAAACTATCAACAATCCCTTTTCTATTTATTGCATAGGTAATTGCTTGACGAACTTTTTTATCTTTAAAGAACTCACGATTACTATTCATAGTCATAAATTGATAATTAGCACTTGGTTTTTCTTCAATCTTTATCCCCGCATCCTTTAAAGTTTTTAAATCAGCTTCTTTAGCACTTGAAAGTTCTACTATATCTAAATCGCCTTTTGCTAATTCTGAGAGCTCTGTCTCCGTATTAGTAACCTTGAAAACAAATTTATCAATCTTTGGTTTGCCACCAAAATAAGTATCATTTTTAACTAATTCAACATATTGGTCTGGTTTAAATTCAGTAAGCTTAAAAGGACCAGTTCCTATTGGCTTATTAAGTAAGTCACTTTGTTTATCCCATTCGCTAATGTTTACTTTACTCCAAATATGCTTTGGAATAATACCACGTTGTGAAAAATTAGATAACGCTGGTGCATATACTTTTGAATAAGTAAAACTTATAGTATACTTATCTACAATTTTGATTCCACTAATTAAATCTGCTTTTCCATCATGGTAATCTTGTGCTCCAACTATTTTAGATATCTCATTGAATCTTGATCCCGTATACTTTGGATCTGCCATACTTGTAAAAGTAAATGCAACATCATCTGATGTAAAATCTTCACCATCATGCCACTTAACATCTTTTCTAAGACTAAATGTCAAAGTAAGATTATCAGACGAGAATTCATATTTTTCGGCGAGACCTGGTTTAAAATCATTGTTTTCATCTAATAAAATCAATGGTGAATATACCAAGTTGTTTATGTTATTATCATAAGTTGTATTTGATAACAATGGACTGAACAAACCTTTTGGTGATGATTCCATTGCGTACCTTAGAACCGATTCACTATTTGTTGAGGATTCACTGCCTTGTGAGTTTTGTGGTATTTCTGCTGATGTGCTTCCACATCCTGTTAATAGTATTAGTGATACTAAAGTGGTAATTATCCCGGCTAAAAATTTATTTTTCTTAATAATCATGCGCACTCTCCTCTTATTCTAATTTTTTATTTATCCTTACAAACATATATGGTTCTGCTATTTAATTAAACTCATATAATATTTCTCTAAAAAACTAATTCATAGTAAATCTATATGTTTATTTTTCCAAAAGTATACTATTTAAACTTATTTAGCATTGATAGTTGTTATAATAGGTAGTATAAATATTAAATTATATTTTATAATCTTGATAAAAATGCTAATATATTTCAAAACAAGTATTTAAAAGACTATGAATATTTAACTAATATAGTCAACTTCATAGTCTTATATTATTTATTTCATTGAGTCTTCCAAGACTGTACATATTCTTCTAAAATTTTATGAAGTTCTTTCCCAATTTCTGAATACGCATCATCATTTAGATTTGCAAGTGATATTCTAATAGACCACTCAGGTCCTTTAAATCCGCCACCACTTAAAAGCACTATAGCCGAATCTTCTGCTAATCTATATAGAATATCTACTGGTTTATAATTTTTTTGTAAATACTCCCCAAACTCATTTCCGTAATAGCAAGTAGCCCACTCTAATAAATCAAATTCTGTATAATACGCTGCATCATAAGGATCTTCTCTTAAATCCAACCCTAGTCCATTAAATAATATTTTCTGCCTACGCTTGCAAATATCTTTCGTCTGATTCTTATACTTATTTTCCTTATCAAGAAGAGCAAAAGCGCAGAAGAATGTCATTTGCACTTGTTGTGGCGTTGATAAACCTGCTGTATGATTTAAGGCAACTTGGCGACTATCCGCTACAATTCTATCAATAAATTTCACATCATCTGGTGTAGTTGAAAGCCCGCCATAGCGCTGCCTTAATTCATTTTTTTTATCTTCTGGTAATTTCTTTAATAATTTATCAAAAATATTTTCGTCATAAAGAGCTATTGTGCCTAAACGCCATCCCGTTACACCAAAATATTTTGAAAAAGAATATACCCCTATAGTGTTATAAGGTAAATCAGCCATAAGTGAACGAAAATTATTTACAAACGTGCTATATACATCATCAGATATAATCATCAAATTTTTATTATAGTTTTCTACAATGCTTACCAATTGTTTGACACTTTCAGGCTTCATAGCAACTGATGGAGGATTGCTAGGATTAACAATAAATAAGGCCTTTATACTTGAATCCTTGAGCTTACTTAATTCTGATTCAGGATATTGCCAAGTATGTGTGCCATCTTTAGTTAATTCTGTTGCATTTATATGCACAATTTCAAAATTATAACGGGGCAAATGTGGTATTTCCAGATATGGCGTAAAAACAGGAACCATTAATGCTATTTTATCTTCACGCGCTAATAATTCATTCGCAATTAAACTATCAAATATGTAGCACATTGCCGCTGTAGCCCCTTCTACTGGAAAAATATTAAACTTTCCAACAGGGGGTTTATTATAACAAAGTTCCTGGACAAGATATTCATGAACAATTCTTTCAATATGGACTAACATTCTGCTAGGTACTGGATAGTTGTCGCCAATAATTGCATCAGTTAGTTCAAATATCCACTTATCATCATCAAATCTCATTTCCTTAATTCCATAATCAATTATATTTTCTAAAAGTTCTATTCCTGGCATTTCTTTGTACTTTTTTAAAAAAGTATAAAATCTCTCTGTAATTCCTTCTTTTCTTGGCATACCTGCCAAATCCCCATCATTCCAAACTCTTCTTGTTTCTTCTACAGCAAATAATCCAAATGTAAAAAAAGCCTCTCTAGGCGTTGCCGCAGTCCAGTTAGGATTCCCTCTACCAGCATTTAACAGAGCACGAGTACTTTTCGCTCTTTGTCCTTCTGCAAGGCTAATTAATTTATTTTTGAACTCAAAAGGGCTAATCTCACCATAAATTTTTTCTATTTCCTTACGCTGAACATTTTTAATATCCATACATAATTCTCCTTCTTAAAGTTTGAAATATAAACTTTTCAATTATAGTTTTATCCATAACTAATTTTTTCTTAAACCAATATATAAATATCTACTACTAGTTTTTGAAAAGTTGAAAAAATTTATTCCCTTTGAATTGCTATAATAATCTACTCTAAACCAATCATTTTCCTATATTATCTCAGATTCTGTGTGAATTCTTATTTTCTTACAATTACAGACATATAACTATTTATTTTTTTGTCACAATAAATAACCAAATATTTATTTGTTGCACAAAATTTTTAAATATGTTATTATTACTTCATAACCAGTATATGTTCTGAAATATGCGTTAAGCTCTTATTTTGAACCTACATTTTAATTTCGGGAGTTCAATATTTAGATGAAGATATGTACTTTCTTGTGAGTCCTTTTACGGCATTGAAGGCGATTGGAGCATCTGTGAGGACACCCACCTATCTGAGGATAGGTGTCAAAATCAGGGTACCGGTATTTTGGATATATTATTGGTAGTAAAAGCCAATGCTTAGAATTTAAGCATTGGCTTTTATTTTACTATTTTATATATAAATTTAGACACGGCTTTCTACATTAACATGTTTGATTACTGAAGAAAGACCAAATAAAGCAAAAAACGCGATAATCAAAAAAATTGAAATCATACTAACAACGCCTCCCCAGCCATAAACAGACCAAAACCTTCCGCCAGCTGTTCCACCTATACTCGAACCTACATAGTAAAATAGTAAATAAAGAGACGATGCTTGAGCTTTATCATGAGTAGCTAATTTCCCGATCCACCCACTAACTATTGAATGTCCTGCAAAAAATCCAAAGGTTAAAAGAGCTATCCCAAAAATTTTAATAAATAAATTCATGTCTAAAGTTATACATACACCAACTAGCATAATGAAAAGTGACACAGATAACATTTTATGTTGTCCATATTTATCAGCTAATCGACCCATAAAAGTTGAGCTAAATGTTCCAACTATATATATTATAAAAATAAAACTTACTAAAGTCTGACTTAGATTATATGGTGGCTCGATTAATTGATATCCAATAAAATTGTATAATGATACAAAACTTCCCATAATTAAAAAACCAATACAGTACAAACATATTAAATAAGGATTCTTCAAATGATTAATACTAGATTTTATGAGTTTCTTAATTTCAAAAGATTGTGGCTTAAAATGTCTTGATTGAGGTAACTTTAACCAAAACAAAAAGCTTGAGATTAATCCTAGAATTCCAATACAAGCCAAAGCTAATCTCCAATTAAACAAATCAGTAATAATTCCTATTATAATTCGTCCACTCATTCCTCCTATAGAATTACCACTTATATATAACCCCATTACCATTCCTAAACTTGCCCCATCTATCTCTTCACTTATATATGCCATAGCAATTGCAGGTAATCCTGCCAAAACAAAGCCTTGTAAACACCTAATTGCTAACAGCATATTAAAATTGGGAGCAAATGCAGCTAGCATTGCTAAAATTGACGTCGCAAAAAGTGAAAAACACATAATTGGTTTTCTACCCAATACTTCTGACACTGAACCAAATAGCAACATACTAATTGCCAATGTACAAGTTGTTGCAGATAATGATAAACTTGCAACTGTAGGAGACACTCCAAATTCTTTAGATAAATATGGCATTAATGGTTGTGTACTATATAAAATTGCAAATGTATTAAATCCACCTGCAAATAATGCCAAGCTTGTCATACGAAATTCATGAGTACCTTTCTCTATATAATTCATAAAAAATCACTCCAAACTTTATCACTTGGTGATAGAAAAAAAACTACTATGAATATTTTACCACAATAGTTTATATATTAATTTCATGAAAGAAGTCTAATACTCCAAATTATCTAATGATAACGTTTGAATTAATGTATTATGAGCATTTTTATAAAAGGATTAAATCAGAAATAACTTGAAGAACAAATACTTAATAGGCTTACAGTAATTAGATCTTTACATCATAGAATTTATCAGTAAAAAAATAAGGCAACTAAGTATTAAAATTTAGTTTACCTTATTTAACCTTAAATATATTCAAAAAATTTTCATGAATTGAATTCATTATTATAGTTAACATTAAGTCTTGTTGTAATAATTTACATGATTCAGTATTTTTAGTTTACAATTATATACTTAATTATAATTTAAGGTCAATTCCACTTTTCTCTTCTTTGATTAATGTTTCTATAAGTTGTACAATTTGTGCACCTGCTTCAACTGGAGGCATTCCATTTTTGTGTATATTTGATATTACAGTCCTTTGAGATTCTGGCTTTTGACTGCTTGCTTCATAAGCCATATAACAACTCATACTCTCACCTGTTGCAAGACCTGGTCTTTCACCTATTAAAATAAGTGTCACTTTTGCATTTAAAGCTTCACTTATTTTATCCATAGTTGCAACTCTTGCATATTTAACAAAGATAGGAGTTCCTATTTTATAACCTTTAGCTTCTACACCGTCCAAAATCATTGGATATATTTCTTTTAAATTAGAAGTTATTGCTGGCGAGCTTAATCCGTCTCCTGCTATAATTTGTACATCAGCATTATTTAAACATTTTTCCTTAATATCATTAATAGTTTCTTCTGAAAATCTTCTTCCTAAATCTGGCCTTGTTATATATTCTTCTTTATCTTTAACTAGAGTTTGAACTTTGTAAAATCCTAAATCATCAATTACTTTTTCATCAACAAATGACCAAACAGCATCAATAGCCACTGCATGATCTGCTCTAAGCCTTAAATAATCACTAGTTTTATAGCGTGTTCCAGCTCTTCCAATACAGATTCTTGCTGGGGTTGATTGATTTAAAATTACTAACCCTTTATAATCTATAGGATCATCTACTGAAACTTTTGTGCTTAAATCAATAGTAGATATATCATCCAAAATTTCTTTTTTCATAAACTACACTCCCATGCTTAAGAATATTGAAGGGTCTCCAGCTCTGCTTGTCAATATCCCATTTTTCATTATTCCAAGTTCTTCAAGTCTAGTTTCAAATTCTTTAATTGGTCTTCTATTAGTTATTTCCCTTAAAGCTGCAACATCGTGATAACTTGAAGATTGGTACATTAGCATTACATCATCTCCACCTGGAACTCCCATAAAATAATTACAATTAGCTTGTGCAAGTAATACTGCTAGATTCTCTAAATCATTTTGATCTGCTTTCATATGATTTGTATAACAAACATCAACTCCCATTGAAAGACCAGTTAATTTTCCCATGAAGTGATCTTCAAGTCCAGCTCTAATAACCTGTGCACCGTCATAAAGATATTCTGGCCCGATAAAACCTACCACCGTATTAACTAAAAATGGATTATATCTTTTTGCAAAACCGTAACATCTAGCTTCCATTGTAAGTTGGTCTGCTCCATTGTGCCCTTCTGATGATAATTCAGAACCTTGTCCAGTTTCAAAATACATAAAATTATCTCCTCTTGAAGACTTTAATGCCTTCATCATAGCATAAGCTTCATCCATTAATTTTACATCTATTCCAAAAGCTCTATTAGAAATTTCTGAACCTGCTACACTTTGAAACATTAAATCCATAGGCGCACCTTTTTTTAATGCTTCCATCTGCGTTGTAACATGAGCTAATACACAATTTTGAGTTGGTATTGTAAACTTATTCATGAAATCCTTAAAAGATTTTAGGATATTATATACACTATCAATTGTATCTACCGCTGGATTAAGGCCAATTACTGCATCACCAACTCCATAACTTATACCTTCCATAACTGATGCAATTATTCCCTCAATATTATCAGTTGGATGATTTGGCTGAAGTCTTGCTGATAAAGTCCCTAGCTTTCCAATAGTAGTATTGCATGTGGCAATATTCACTATTTTTTTTGATGCGTATATAAGATCCATGTTGCTCATGAGCTTCGTTACACCCGCTATAACTTCTGAAGTTAGTCCATCTCTTATTTCTTTTATTTCATCGCCACTTTTTGATAAAATAAATTCTCTAAATTCCCCTATAGTCATGCCTTTAATTTTATTATATGCTTCTTCATTTACTCCATCTTGAATTACTCTAGTAACCTCATCTATTTCATACTCTACAACTGGATTATTTCTTAAATCCCCTATTGTGAGTTCAGAAAGAACAATTTTTGCAGCTACTCTTTCTTCTGTTGAATTTGCTATAACACCTGCAAGTCTATCTCCTGATTTTTCTTCATTTGCCTTTGCAAGAACTTCTTTTACATCTTTAAAACTATAAACATTTCCAAATAGTTTTGTTTTTAGAATCATATACTTCTCTCCTTTTTATAAAAGCAATACTCTGCTTTTAATGAACAATGCACGATTCACAAATTTATACTCATGAATTGTGCATAGTAATCTTTTAAATTATTTCTCCATCGAGTCCTTCTTGAACTTCTTCTTCGCTTGTTCCTTGAATCTTAGAATATATAAAATAATAAACTATTGCCAATGCATAAGCACCAACTACCCATAGAACTGTTGAAAAATTCGAAATAATTAATGCAATTAAAAATATGAAGGCTATCACAAGTGCAATAGCAGGTACAACTGGATATGAAACTTTAAATGGTCTATTAAGCTTTGGTTCTTTGCTTCTTAAAATAAACAAAGAAATCATACTTATTATATATAAAGCTACAGCACCAAAGGATGATATAACAATAATTACAGCAGTTTGTCCTGTTAAAACAAATAACATACCAATTAAGCTCATTATAACTATTGAATATACTGGTGCTCCTTTAGAATTTGTCTTTGATAAAAATTTAGGTAAATATCCAGCTCTAGACATAGCAAAACCTTGTCTTGAATAACCAATTATTATTCCATGTAAACTTGCTATAAGACCAAATAATCCTATAAAACTCATTACGTTTGATAATAAACCTGATCCATATATTCCTTCTAAAGCTGTAGGTAGTGGTGAATCTGATGAACTTATTGTGCCTGCATCTGTAGTTCCAGCTGTCACAAAAAATGTTGCAAGAGCTAACACAACAAGAGTAGCTATACCTAAGATAAACCCTTTTGGTACATCTCTTTTAGGATTTTCGCATTCTTCTGCCGACATTGCTCCACCTTCAACAGCTAAATAAAACCAAATTGCAAATGGTATTGCTCCAAATATTCCACTAAAACCACCTTTAAAAATATCTCCACCAAAAATATTACTCATCTCAATATGTGGAGCACCTGCTCCTACAAATAAGATTAATCCAGCTATAGCAATAATAGTAACGGCAAGTTCAACCTTGGCTGCAGCTTCAATGCCTAAACAATTTATAAGTACAAATATTACATAAGCAATTACTGCAGCCACAACAGCTGGTACTGCTGGTACTAAGAAATTAATATAGGCGCCTATTGATAAAGCTATTGCTGGAGTTGCAAATAAAAATTCAACTAAACATGAAAATCCTGCAAAAAATCCTCCAAACTTTCCAAGAGATCTTGATGCGTATTCTGAAGGTCCTCCTGCATGCGGAATTGCAGTAGAAAGTTCAGCATAACTAAACATAAATGTAGTATAAAACACTGTAACAATTAATATTGCAATTATAAATCCAACTGGACTTGTAAAATCTAATGCATAATTCCATCCACAATACATTCCCGATATAACCATTCCAACGATAATTCCCCAAAGTTGTATTGGTGTTAGTGTCTTTTTTAATTCATTATTCATTTTTGTCACTCCTTATTTATAAAATCAACGTATTTCTTCATTAACAAATTTTTAAAATTCCATTAAAAATCCATTTAAATAAAATCTCAAATTAGAACTTCGCATAAACAAGCTTCTCTGTAGACCTGATGTTTCCTATAAATTGTTATCTTTTTAACTTTTTTTATGGGTAAGTTTTTAAATTTTTATATTTTTTTCTTGGCATATTGTTTTATTTATACATTTTTTCATTGTTAAATTTAAATAAATTTTCATTTGTTTAAATATTTATTTTTAACTGTTATAAATTAAAGTTTTTATGACAACAGGTATTGCATCACCTATAGGCAGTCCTACATCAATGTAATCTCCATTTTTTGTTGATATCTTATCTATACATATAACTTCTCTTTTCTCTCTTAAATTCAAGGAAATCACTTGTCCTAATGCTTTTGCAAAATCATTTTCTAAGATCACAATTATTGGCCCAATAACCTTCTCAAAAAATTTTATTATTTCTCTTCCAATTAATTTTATATCTTCATAGCTTGGACTTTTAGGACCTCTAAGAGAAATTGCCACCATACTTCCCTTATATAAATCAAGTTTTTGGGATGCTTTGACATATATTTGATTTAAATTTTCTTTCTGCTCAAAAGGTTTTATTATAGGTATATTTTTAAGTGGTAGTATAGATTTTTCAAAAGCTATTGTACTTCCACTTATATTTAATGAATGGTTTCCTGCTCCAATAACCGTTGCCCTAATTCTCTCCTTGGGAGATAATATAATATTTTTATAATCTTCAAATTCTCTGCTTATATAATTTCCTAAGAGCGGTCCTATATCATTATGTTTTTGTATATCTTTAAGGTTAATATTTGTATTACCTTCTTGAACATATTCACCTACTCCTCCTGAGAAACTAATATAATCTGCTTCAAAAGGCTCAAAGTCTTCACTAATAAATAACCTTTTTGTATCCTGACATAATTCCTCTAAGCAACATACTTCTAATAAACATTTTGATAATTTCTTACAAATAATTTCTAACTCATGAAGTTTTGCTCTTCTTCCTACCTGAAGGTTTAACCCCATCTTCTTTACAATAAATTCAATTCTTTTTGAAATATAAATAATTTCCCCTTCTTCATTAAACCTAATGAGTCTCCCACCAATATCTAATGCAAAAGTCTGCTCACATTCTCCGCTATCAAAAATTGATACATTAGTTGTTCCTCCACCAATATCAAGATTTATTATTCTTCTGTTAAGAATCTTTGACATTTCTGAAGTTCCAGAACCATACCCTGCAAGTAGAGATTCTAGTTTAGGACCTGCTGTTGCTATAACAAAATCACCTAAGTATTCTGAAAGACTTTTAGAAACTTCTTCAGCATTTTCTTTTCTCGCAGTTTCTCCTGTTATAATTACCGCCCCTGTGGAGATTTGGTTTTTATCTATATTACTTTCTCTTAAAGCATTAGATACAATATCTTTAATTCTATTAAAATCAATAGTTGATTCATCTAAAATCGGAGTGAATACAACAGGACTTTTGTATATCATTTCTTTCTCTTCAATTACTGTCTCTTTAATTAAAGATGAACTTAAAATGTTTTTAAGCTTTAATTTGCTTATTATAACTTCAGTTGTTGATGTCCCAATATCAACGCCTATGCTATATATTTGACTTTGAAAAATACTTTTTCACCTCCTCAATAAAAAAGAAGACAATGAGCCAAAGTACTAATTGACGCCATTGTCTTTTTTATTCAAAATTAACACTATAAATTATTTTCCCAATCTTTTTTAAAGGTCATAGCAAAAAAGACGCTTAAAGAATACAATTCTTTAAACGCCTTTGTCTACTCAATAATGGAATTATATACCTATCAGATTATATTGTAAAGATATTTTCACTATTCCTTTGAAAAGTAAATTATATATACTAAAAACTTATTTTAATTAACTATAAACCTTCCCAAGGTTTAAAATATTATTTTTATCAAATATATTTTTTATTCTTTTCATATATTCTATATTTATTCTTTCAGTAACTTTTCTATAATATTCACTTTTAGTTAATCCTATACCATGTTCGCCTGATGGTAATCCACTAAGTTCATAGCTTTTCTTATATAACTCCTCTGCTAATACATGGGATTTTTTCTTCCATTCAGTTTCTTCCAAACCATTTCTTATTATACTAACGTGAGTATTTCCATCTCCAGCATGTCCAAAGTAAATAACCTGAAGTCCATGTTCTTCACCGCACTTATTTGTAAATTCAACGAAATCCGATGTTTTACTTATAGGAACTACTATATCTATTGGTACCTGTTCATTGAATTCCATAACAGAACTTGCTAGAGCGCCTCTTATTTGCCAAGTATCAATAGCTTCTGATTCATTTAATACTTTATAATCCAATGCTCCACTACTTAAAGCTGCCTCCTTTGCTTTTGTATAATTTGTTACTATTTCTGTTTCTTCTCCATCAAAAGTAAGTAGTAAATATGCATTTCCTAAATTTGAAGGTAATTTCAACCCTAAAAATCTTTCTGAATTTTCAACTATATTTCTTTCCATAAATTCTATGGCGGTAGGATTTGCATTTGACTTCATTATTTTACTTACGGAATTTGCTCCATCTTCTAAATTATCAAAAGATATTAGTATATTTACTGTATTTCTAGGCTTAGGTATAAGCTTCAAGGTAACCTTAGTGATGATACATAAAGTCCCTTCTGACCCTATAATTAAATCCTTTAAATCTAATCCAGAACTGTTCTTAATTGTTCTACTTCCAATTTTTAGAAGTTCGCCATTTCCTGTGACTACCTCCAATTCACGTACATAATCACGTGTCACTCCATATTTTACAGCTCTCATTCCACCAGCATTTGTACTGATATTACCACCAATAGTCGATGCTTTTTCACCTGGATCCGGTGGGTAAAATAATCCTCTTTCCTCAACATAAGCTTGAATATCTTTTAATAACGCTCCAGGTTCTACTGTAATATTAAAATTTTCTTCATCTAATTCTAGTACTTTATTCATTTTTGATACATCTAATATAATGCCTCCATTATTTGGTATTGTTGCTCCTGTAAGTCCAGTTCCTGCCCCTCTTGGTGTAATTGGAATCAATTTTTCGTTAGCAAATTTTATAATCTCAATAATTTCTGAAGTATTCTCTGCAAATACTAAGACATCTGCTTTTCCATACTCTAAGTCTAACCCATCAGTTAAATATTTTTTGTCTATTTCATCTCCAAGAACAATTCTTGCTTCATCACCAATTATTTCTTTTAACTTTATATATTCCATTTTTTTGCCCCCTTTATGTTTAAAAGCTTAGAAAAATAACTAGATATAAAGACAAATTTCATTAATAGAGTTTACCTCCTTTAAATCCTATTCAAACTTATATCTAGTACTTTACTGCATTTTACTATATATATAATATCTATCTTCTCGATAATTTAGTAGCAAGAGCATCTCCAATCAATTGAATTGCTTGCACTAAAATTAATAATATTAGAACTGTTACAATCATAACTCCAGTTTCATATCTATAGTATCCATATCTTATGGCTAAGTCACCTATACCTCCGCCACCAACTATTCCTGCCATAGCTGAATAGCCTATTAAGCTTACTAAATTTACTGTAATTGCTCTTATTAAACTCGGAAACGCTTCTACTATTAGCACATCAAATAAAATAAGATATAAACTAGCACCAGATGAAATTGCTGCCTCAATTACTCCCTTATCAACTTCGCTAAATGCACCTTCGGATAACCTTGCAAAAAAAGCTATTGCTGCAATTGTTATAGGAACGGTTGCTGCTTCCGGTCCAATGTTTGTACCAACTATTATCTTAGTAAGCGGTAGTAATAATACTAAAAGTATTACAAAAGGTAGTGAACGTATTACATTAATAATAAATCCTGCAATTGAATTTATTAATTTGTTTTTGAAAAATAAGTTACTTGAAGTTAAATATAATATAAGACCTAAAGCCCCTCCAATTATTAACGAAATAATCATTGCTGTTCCAATCATTTTTCCAGAATCTAAGGCAGCTTGACCAAGTTCATTTTTTAATATTTCAATTGTTGAATCCATAAATTAAATCACCTCCAGATATTCATTTACAATTCTTTCCGTCTTAATAACATTTTCTTTAATATACTTCTTTGTTCTTACTATTTCATCCTTATCTCCAGTTATATTGATAATTAATGTTCCTATTGGTTTTCCGTCAATATAATCTATTTTTCCATGAATAATACTGATATCAACATCAAAATTCTTAGCCGCTTCTGAAATAACTGGTTTTAAGCTATTATCTCCTTTATAGTAAACCTTAATAATTTCACCTTTGCTTACAGAATCTAAAATTTCTTTTGGTAATTCTAGATTGGAGTTTCTGCTAATTAATGATTTAGTCACTTCATGTTTGGGATCTGAAAAAATTGAATAAACGTCATTAACTTCTACTATTTCACCTTTGCTCATTACAGCAACTCTATTAAATAGTTTCTTTGCTACTTCCATTTCATGGGTTATAAATACTATTGTAATCCCAGTTTTATCTTTTATATCTTTCAAAAGTTTTAATATTTCTTCTGTGTTTTCTAAATCCAAAGCTGATGTTGCCTCATCGCAAAGTAGTATTTCCGGATTATTTGCAATAGCTCTTGCAATACCAACTCTTTGTTTTTGTCCCCCACTCAAATTGGAAGGAAACACATCAACTTTCTCCTTCAAATTTACAAGTTCTAAAAGTTCATATATCCTATCTTTTCTTTTTTCTTTAGGATAATTATTAGCTTTAAGAACAAATTCTATATTTTCATAAATTGTCTTACCACTTATTAAATTAAAATGTTGGAATATCATCCCTATTTTAAGCCTTGTTTTTCTAAGTTCTGATCTATTTAATTTAGTAATATCCTCTCCATTAATAAGGACTTGTCCTGCCGAAGGCTTTTGCAATAAATTTATCACTCTTACCAAAGTACTTTTGCCAGCCCCACTTAAGCCAACAATTCCAAATACTTCCCCTTTATTAATAGTTAAATTTACATCCTTTACCGCATGAACTAAACTTCCCTTTAACTTAAATTCAACATTTATATTTTTTAATTCAATCATTGTTTTCACCACCTCTATATTAACCTTCAACTTAAAAGTATATAATTTCATGTGTTAATTGTAGCAAGTTTTTATACATGTGCGTCTTCGCAGCTTAAATGTGTAAAAACATTGTGGGTGCAACTTTAAGTCATTGAAGCACCCTTTAAAATTTTCAGTACCTTGAATAAATGTAGGCTCGTTATCCCAGCAGGTTATATATTCGTAAGTATTATTTCCACCAGTCTGGTTTGCTGAAATCTTTGAATTTACCATTTTCAATTGCATCTTTAAATTCTTTAGATTCTACAGCTTCTTTTAAATCTTTCCCAAGGTCTTTATCTAAATCCTCTGTTCTTACTGCAATTATATTTTTATAATTTTCAGCTAGTTTTTCGACCGTTAATGCTTTAGAATAGTCAAGTTTAGACGCAAATGCAAAGTTACCTGGCACTACTGCTGCATCAACACTTTCTATACTTCTCGCAAGCTGTGCTCCCTCAATCGGAGTAAACTTGATATTTTTTGGATTTTCTGCAACATCTTTTTCAGTTGCTTTTGTTTCATCAATATTATCTTTTAGTTTAATTACCCCATTTGCTTTTAATAGTCTTAATGCTCTAGCTAAATTTGACGCATCATTTGGTATTGCTATTTTAGCTCCATCATTCAATTGGTCTAGTGAAGTTAATGTATTTGAAAATACACCCATACCTAAAGTTGGAACAACAATTACAGGTGATATCTTCAGATTATTATCTGCACTAAATTTCTTTAAATATTCAGTATGTTGAAATAGATTTGCATCAATTTCTTTATTATCCAAAGCCTTATCTGGTTGAATATAATCACTGAATTCTTTAGTTGTAACTGTATATCCTTTAGCTTTCAAGACTGGTGCTAACGCTTCTTTAACCATATCCCCATAAGGTCCTGGGCATACACCAACCACAATATTCTTATTTCCTCCTTTATTATCTGTTTTTGCTATTTCTTTGCTACTGCTGCATCCAACTATGCTTGCTCCTATTGTACCTAATACTATTAATGCTGCTAATTTTTTTATAATTTTCATTTTTATTCCCCCTATATTTAACTGATATTTTATTTAATCTCTAATGTAATTTCTTTAAGAATTTATTATTAGTTTAAATATCTATTTTAATTTATTTGAATTTCATATTGTTTTCATTTTCTATACTCTTTGAGTTTTTGAAGTCTCTTAAGTGCCTCTTTTAAGGTTTCTTCTTTCTTTGCAAAATGGAATCGTATATAATTATTTACATTTTCTCTAAAAAAGCTTGATCCTGGTACTGCTGCTACTCCTATTTCTTTTGCTAACCATTCGCAGAATTTATAATCATCGTCATATCCAAATTCAGATATATCAACCATAACATAATAAGCTCCTTGAGGTTCATAGTACTTAAGCCCAATCTCGTTTAACCCATCTAAGAATAACTTTCTTTTTTTCTCATAAATATTATTTAGTTCTTCATAGTACTCATCTCTAAATGCTAAACCTTTAATGGCTGCTTCTTGAAGTGGTGCTGCAGCTCCTACTGTTAAAAAATCATGTACCTTTTTACAGTTCTCTATTACTTCTTTACTTGCAATTATATATCCAAGCCTCCAGCCTGTTATTGAATAAGTCTTTGACAATGAACTACATGAAATTGTTCTTTCAAACATACCTTCTATTGCTGCTAAATAAGTATGTTTATAAGGTTTAAATATTATGTGTTCATAAACCTCATCGGTAATAACAAAAGTATCATACTCTTTTGCCAAACTTCCTATATACAATAGCTCTTCTTTAGTAAAAACCTTCCCAGTAGGATTTGATGGATTACAAAGAATTAACGCCTTTGGATTCTGCTTAAATGCACTTCTTAATTCTTCTTTATCAAAATTAAAAGCTGGCGGTTTTAATTCAACATATATTGGTTCAGATCCTGATAAAATGGTATCAGCAGTATAGTTTTCATAAAATGGCGAAAATACTATAACCTTATCTCCCGGATTACAAACACTCATCATTGCACATATCATTGCTTCCGTACTTCCACATGTCACAAGGACGTTCTCATCAGGATTGATATTGATTCCCATAAACTTTTCTTGCTTTAAAGCTAGTTTTTCTCTAAAATTTTGAGCACCCCAAGTTACTGAATATTGATGCGGTCCTTTATTTGCAACTTCTTTTAATCCTTCAATTATTTCCTTTGGAGGATCAAAATCTGGAAACCCTTGAGACAAATTTATTGCTCCATATTTATTTGCTATTCTTGTCATTTTTCTTATTACAGATTCAGAAAACCAGTCTAATCTGTTACTTAATTTTGGCATATTTTTACCCCCTAATTTCATCCAGTATCTCAATAATTCATATCAAAATACTCGTATATATTCTTAAATAATAATTCTTTATTTTAATATAATAATAAAATAAAGAATTGTAAAAAACTTACTCTGAAAATAAAAGCACTAGAGTTCAAACTCTAGTGCTTCATTGCATAAAAATTCTCCCTCTTATCTATCAGCTAAAGCTGCAGGAATTAGCACCAAATCTGTATAAAAAATTTATTAGATCGGTTGCTGGGTTTCATAGGGCCAGTCCCTCCACCACTCTTGATAAGTTATTCGTTTTTCCTTATTTCCTATAGGCATAGTATATATTGGTTTTTTTGTATTGTCAATACTTTATTGTTATTTATCAATATTAATTTTCTAATATTCTTATTATACTAAATATTGATATTTGCTCTTCTTCCCCTAAATGTTCGTAATATAAAACTTTTCAACAATTTAGTTAATTTTCGAATTATAGAGTTCTAATAATTTATTCTTAAGGTTTAAATTCCCAGAGTTATATCTATTGCATAGAAATTTTAAATATGTTATCATAACTTCACGGCTGAAAAATATATACTTTGCTAATAATTTTCCTGCCAAATTATAAGTTAGTATTACCTTGTAACATCTTGGTTTGGACTAGCTTAAATCTGTACGTGCGTTGATTATTTGTGCAGTTTAACCACCATGTATAGATTATTAATTCTGGAATATTCGTTAAGCTCTTATTTTGAACCTACACTTAAACTACGGGAGCTCAATTATTTAGATGAGGCAATGTACTTTCTTATGAGTCCTTTCACGGCATTGAAAGCGATTTAATCATCTGTGAGGGCACCCACCTATCGAAGGATAGGGATCAAAATTAGAGTACCGCTATTTTGGATAATATATAAGACATTCTATGCCAATGCTTAGTAATTAAGCATTGGTTTTTTATATCAAAAACATTCCTTTTAACGAACTTAAATTACCTTACTCCCGTGTATTTCATTTGCACCTGTATATGTAAGAATAAAATCTCTATTATCTGAATTCACACCCTTACCAGGCATTATTGAGATTCTTCCATTAGCATAATTAATCAATTCTCTTATAATATCCTTTCCAGCTACGGCATCTTCAGAACCACCTTTTGTAAGTATTCTATCTATTTTAAGCTCTATTAATTCATCAATAGCAGTATACTTATCTTCTATTTCATCAAATGCCATATGAAAAGTTATACTTAGTGGATTTGCTAAGCTAATCAATTCCTTTATAATATCCATATCTATTTTTGATTCTTTAATTGCTCCAATGACAACTCCATGTGCTCCAAGATCCTTACACATTTGGATATCATATTTCATTATTTCTACTTCATCTTTTGTATATATAAAATTACCTCCTCGCGGCCTTATAATTACCATTATAGGTATATCTAATTTTTCTAAAGTTTTCTTAATTGTACCATAGCTTGGGGTCGTTCCTCCTTCTATCAAGTTATCACAGAGTTCAATTCTATCTGCTCCTCTTTTTCCGGCAGAAATTGCTTCTTCATAATTTCCAACACACGCTTCAAATATAGTCATAATTATTTCCTCCAGCATTATTAAATTACAACTTCAACTTTAATTTAGGTATCTTTAATAAGTTAAGTTGATTTTATTGTTATCTTTAGCGGTTTTAAGTTTAAAGCCTCTAATTTTTATCTTTTACTTTATATAATCATATAATTTTTAAAAAGCAAAAGCCAGATAAAATTATATAAAATAAATTTATCTGACTTTAATTTTGTCATTATTGTTTTTTAATATTTTGTATATACAAATATAGCTTCTATGTCTGCATTTATTATATTTTCCCCAGCCTCAATCGGCGTAGAAGCATTTGAACTTTTAAGAGTCATTATTGTAGGAGTTATTTCTTCCTCTTTCTGTTCATTAATCTGTATCGGTATTATATCTAGATTTACATTAAGTTCATTAGCAATAACTCTGGCCTTATTTTGAGCATCTTCAACTGCTCTCCTTAAAGCCTCATAATATTGTGCCGTTTCATCCGAAATTATAAAAATAATACCATTCACAGAATTAGCACCATTACTTACAGCTGTATCAATTATTTGACCCACAGAATTAATATCACTAATCACAACTTCTAAGTTATTGATTACCTCATATCCTCTGAATATCTGTTGACCATTAATATAATCGTAATTAGGTCTAATGTTATAATTTATAGTTTGTATATTTCTTTGAGGCACCCCTAGAGCTCTTATACTATTTATCACTTGCTGCATAGTTTGAGCATTTTCCTGCTGAGCAACTTCCAATAGCTTATCTTCTGTTGTAACCCCTACTATAACCTCAGCTCCATCTGGTCTTACACTTACAGTACCTTTACCAATGACTCTTAATTTATTAGTTCCCTTAGTGCCATCATGATTTCCTAAGCTATTATTATCATTATTTCTTATTTGATGCATAAATTTATCCTTTAAAGTATTTATATCTATCTCTATAATATGATTTATTACGATAATTGTAGCTAAGAATTAATCTTCTACATACAAGATACCTCACAAATTTATTTGTTAAATTTACCACTACTTTTTCATGTTTAAAAATTCTTTTTTGTATAAATACATTCACTAATTCATAAAAACTTTTCTTTAGTTAACGATACACTTTTTTCTCTTAGTAAATGTTAACTATCACGAGCACATTGTCAACTTCTTTAACTTAAAAAAGTTGACAATATAACAAATTAATTATATACTAATTTTAAATTAATTTTGGCAATAGGTTTTGGGGGGATTTAAAATGGAAAAATTGGCTGATGAAATTATAGCTGGAAGGCGATTAAATAGAAATGATAATTTAGATTTTTTATTGACTGCTGATTTAAAAGAACTTTGCGAAGGCTCTGATAAAATTCGTAAAGAATTGTGTGGTGACAAAGTTGATCTTTGTACAATTATTAATGGACGTAGCGGCAGGTGTAGTGAAAACTGCAAGTTTTGCGCTCAATCCGCCCATCATAAGACAGAGGTTAAAGAATATAATTTTTTAGATCCAGAAATAATTTTAGAAGATTGCAAAAAGAATGAGGCAAATGGTGTACATAGATACTCTATTGTAACAGCTGGAAAGGCCTTGACCGATGAAGATTTTCAAAAAGCTGTACAAGCCTATAAAATGATTAGTAAAGAGTGTTCAATTAACTTATGTGCATCTCATGGTTTTTTAACCGAAGAAGAGTTTATGCGATTAAAAGAAGTTGGAGTTTCAATGTATCATGCAAACATCGAGACTTCTAAAAATAACTTTCATAATATATGCACTACTCATTCATACGAGGATAAAATTAAAGAAATTAAACTTGCTCAAAAGGTAGGTTTAAGAGTTTGTTCAGGTGGAATTATAGGAATGGGCGAAACCTGGGAAGATAGAATCGATATGGCCCTAAGTTTATCAGAACTTAATGTAATTTCAATACCGATAAACGTATTAATGCCTATTAAAGGTACACCATTTGAAAACTTAGAAATAATTCCCAAAGAAGATATTCTACGAACAATCTCAATTTTTCGGTACATAAATCCAACTGCTTATATACGTATGGCTGCTGGTAGAACTTATTTTGCAGATGGAGGTACAGAAATTTTCCGTTCAGGAGCAAATGCCACTATTACAGGAGATATGTTAACAACTGTAGGAAATAATACATATCAGGATAAATTAATGCTTACGAATCTCGGCTTTGATATTAAAAGATAGAAATATACATTATTAAAATTATTAATAAACTATATAAAGGAGATAATAATTATGGAAAATATAAACCAAAACAATACACGTCAACTAACTTTAATTGGAGTAATGAGTGCAGTTATTTGTATCCTAGGTCCTCTTTCACTCCCTATTGGCCTTGTACCAATTTCTTTAACTAATTTAGCAATTTATTTTTCAGTATATATATTAGGCAGAAAAAGAGGAACTATTAGTTATATGGTTTACCTTCTTTTAGGTCTTATTGGGCTTCCAGTATTTTCAGGATTCTCTGGTGGATTGCCTAAATTAGCAGGTCCTACAGGCGGATACTTAATCGGATTTATTTTTATGGCATTTATTAGCGGCCTATTTATTGATAAATTTTCTAATAAAATTTATATAGGATTTTTAGGAATGGTAATAGGTACTACAATTACATACCTATTTGGAACAGCTTGGTTAGCATACGTAGCCCATATGACATTCAACAAAGCTCTAGCAGTTGGCGTACTCCCTTTTATCCCTGGTGATTTAATAAAAATTATAATCGCATCAATTATTGGACCTCAAATTAGAAAAAGACTTATAAGTGCTGGGTTATATTAAATTATATAAATAAAGAGTTATATTATTTTCAGTCTTAATATAACTCTTTATTCTTTTCTTAATAATATTATGATTTTAATTTTTCCTTGCTATAATCCAACTCGTAACAGAAAAAATTTTCAATTATATAACTCAACGTTACTTAATATTATTATTTTATTGTAATTAGACTTTACGCAAAAAGCAGCCAAATGAAACATTTAATAATATAACTTTTCAAAAATATATGGTTGTTAGAACTATATGATTATTCAACCTAATTATGTTAATAATTACATTGTAATACTCAATACCTATGTATTCAACAATATCTAAATATAAAATTGTCTGATTTTTCGCACAACTATTTAGTTTTTCATCATTTTAAACAAAAAATTTCTTTTTTGTTTTTTTTAACAACTACATTTATTTACTCTTTACTAAAAATATTAAAAAATAAGACCAAGGAATTTTTCCTCGATCTTAAAAATGATACTATCTATACACTATAATTCCAGCAATATATCCTAAAACACCTGAACATGCAATAGCTAATATTTTTAATACTGGAATTTCTATTTTAATTTCCATAATTGTTTATCCTCTGTCTTTCTATATATTAGGTTTTAATAATTTAATTATAGCATGTCCAATTATCATTTTCCACTAAAGTGATTGCTTTCTCAACTAAAAATGAGCCAGTTTTATTTTACATTTTTTTATTAACAATTTATATCAAGTTAATTATTTTGACATAATATTGTCACATTTCTATTTTATAATAGTATTGTAAAGTAGTTAAAGCATTATTATTTACCCCTTATTTAAATATATTTACAGTTTAAAAAAGCAACCTGTTCCCCTAAGCAGGTTGTTTTTTATTTTATTTAAGGTATATAATTTTATAATTTTCTATTTTTCAAACTTGTAATTTTTAGTCTCATAAAATAATTTCTTAATTTTACATCGTATTGAAATTCCTTTGAAACATCTTTTAATACGAAAAAGCACTTTCCTTAATTTGTAAAAATTAAAGAAAATGCTTTCTTATGTATGTCATCATATACGTACTTGATATATATATCTTTTATCTATCATAATCTTTAGATAATGTGAATTTAAAGTTTTCTTCCCATAATTACACCCATTGCTGATGCCATCATTAGTCCTCTAGTCCACCCACTTGAATCCCCTAGACAATGCAATCCTTTTATATTGGTTTCGAAATTATTATCTAGATCAATTCTATTACTATAGAATTTGATTTCTGGACCATATAATAATGTTTCTCTACTAGCAAAGCCTGGAACAACTGTATCCATCGCTTGAATAAAGTTTAAAATGTTTGTCATTGTTCTATATGGCATAGCTGATGTTAAATCTCCTGCTTCTGCATCTGGTAACGTATGTCTAACATTTGATTCAAATAATTCTTTTTCCCATGTTCTTTTACCATCTAGTATATCTCCATATCGTTGAACTAGTATTTTTCCGTTGCCTAACATATTAACGAGTTCTGCAACCTTTTGCCCATACTCAATTGGTTCATTAAAAGGTGCTGAAAAATTATGTGAACTTAATATTGCTAAATTTGTATTATCAGATTTTTTATCCTTATATGAATGACCATTAACTATTGCTAGATTATTATCATAATTTTCTTGACTTACAAAACCACCTGGATTTTGACAGAAGGTTCTAACCTTATCTTTAAATGGTGCTGGATGCCCTATAAGTTTAGATTCATAAAGTACATTATTTACACTTTCCATTACTTCATTTCTAAGCTCGACTCTTACACCAATATCAACTGGACCTGCACTGTGGTTTATCTTGTGTTCAATGCACATGTCCTTTAACCAATCAGCACCTTTTCTTCCTGTCGCTACAACTACTTTATTTGAACATAGTTCCTCATCGTTACTCTTTGTTAATGAATCTGATATTAAAACGCCGTATACTTCAGAATCTTTTATCAAGAGGTTTTTAACTGTTGTATCAAATTTAATATCAACACTCTTATCTAGTAAATGATTTTGAATTTTCAAATATATCTCTTGAGCTTTTTCAGTTCCTAAATGTCTTATTGGACAATCTACCAATTTTAATCCACCTTGAATGGCTTTTCTTCTTATTTCTTTAACCGCTTCGTTGTTCCCAACACCTTCAACCTTAGTATCTGCGCCAAAGTCCAGGTAAATTGAATCTGTATAATTTATGTATTCTTGTACTAACTCAACACCTGCAAGTTCTGGTAAGTCTCCACCTACTTCGTAACTTAATGATAATTTTCCATCCGAAAATGCTCCTGCACCCGAAAATCCTGTGGTAATATGACAGTAAGGTTTACATGATACGCACTTTTTAGTTTTATCTTTAGGGCAATGCCTTTTATCAATGCTTTTTCCTGATTCAATTAAAAGTATTTTAGACTGAGGTTTTTGTTTCTTTAACTCGTACGCAGTAAATATTCCTGCTGGACCAGCACCTACTATTATTACATCATAATTCATTCTTATCTCTCCTTGACATTAAATATAATTCTTTAGCAGACACTTATAGTCCTATAGCAATTTACGGCAGCTTGGTAGAAACACTCAACCCATATCGTTGAATTTATACAAGTGAATATTATTTAGTTTTTTTTATCAATAGTTCTCTTTACTAGGTAATTTTAGCTTATATATAGATAAAAATCAAGAAAAAACTAAAAATAATCTTTTTTTTAACAATAAACACGAACATTAATTTTTTTTTACAATTATGTTAAACATAAAAATTATTTTACAGCTTATTTCCTTAAGATTATGTTCTATTAAAAATAAATATCTTTTTATTTGTTAATTTGCAGTAATTTTGTTTATTATTCTTAAAATAAAAAGAAGTACTTGTAAAAGCACCTCTTTCTCAAATAAAAATTATCTAATAAAATTTGTGAATATCTTGTTTTCTTTCTCTGGTTCTTTAACTTCTCCTTTTCCAAAATCAATTAGTTTCATAAGCCAAGCCATATTTTTTCCAAGGACTCTCATAATTTGTTTTCCTTCTTCATCTTCTTTAGCTTCACCTGGTGCTGTTCCATGTATTACATTCCAGTAGTTTGAAGTTGGCATAAGCATTTCAGAATAATTAATATAATTATTTAATTGCTCAAAAGTCGGAACCCCTCCTGAACGTCTAACAGCTACTACTGAAGCTCCAACTTTATGTCTTAACATAGATTTATTTACACTTGTAACATAAAATGCTCTATCTAAAAATGCCTTCATTGTAGCTCCTAATGCCGAATAGTGAACCGGTGAACCTAGTATTATACCGTCAGCTTCTTTCATTTTCTGAATCCATTCATTTACTTCATCATTGATAACACATTTTTCGTTTTGGTTTTTTACACAACCATTACAAGCTAGGCAACCTCTTATTAATTTATTCCCAACATGAATAATTTCAACTTTTATACCTTCTTTTTCTAATTCTTCCGCAACTATTTTAATTCCATGAAATGTATTTCCTTCTTTCTTCGGACTTCCATTAAATGCAACTACTTTCATTTTTCCACCTATCCTTTTCTATATTATTTTGTTTCATAGCATGTACTATTAATTTCTATATTCAGTATATTAGGCAGAATTGCTAGTAACAAGTAGGCACTTTAAAGTTAGAAGCTTACTTTAAAGTAGGAATTATGATTTTGACAACGTTATGGATATTTATAAAATATAGTTTCCTATATTTGTTTAGTACTCTATTTTAAATTTCTTATATTTATAATATAATTGACTATGAACTATTTAATAATGTAGGTGATGATATTTTGATAGAACATAAAGGTAAGTCTTACATATGTGCATTAGATTTAGGCTTCGAAACTATAAGAGGAAAATGGAAAGCCGTTATACTTTGCCATTTATCTGATGGTCCTAAAAGATTTTTGGAATTACAAAGAATTACTTGTGGCGTCAGTCAGAAAGTGTTAAATGAATCTTTGAAGCAACTCGAAAGTGATGAAATAATAACTAAGCAAATATATGCTGAAATACCTCCCAGAGTTGAATACTTTCTTACTGAAAAAGGTAAAGAACTCGTTCCTGCCTTAAAAATAATTGAAAAATGGTCTAAAAGCCAGTTTTCTCACTTATTAAATGAATAAAAGAAGAAACCATGAAAATCTAATATTAAGATTTTCATGGTTTCCTATTTTATTGAATTTTATCCTTTGGTTCTGAGAAATAATATCCTTGAGAATAATCTATATTTAATTCCTTTATTTTACTATATATCTCTTCATCAGATACAAACTCAGCAACAGTTTCTATTCCTAATTCCTTTGCAAATGTAACAATAGTTTTCGTAACCAGTTCTGCTGATTTGTCTTTATTAATATTTTTTATTATAGAACCATCTATTTTTATATAATCCACATTGAGCTTCATAAGATAGCTAAAATTTGAATACCCTGTTCCAAAATCATCAATAGCAATTTTAGATCCATATTTTTTTATTTCCCTTATAAATTCTGTTACTTCTTTAAAATTTTCAATTCCTTCAGATTCTACTATTTCAAATACAACTTTTTTAGGGTCGTTTGCTTTTTCAAGCTTGTCTATAATCAACGTTCTAATTTCACTATTTATAATATCTTGAAAAAGGAGGTTTATAGATATTTCATAATTTGTTTTATTTAAAACATCAAAAGTTTTTTCTAACATTATCATAGTCAACTCTTTATATAATCCTGACTTTTTAGCAATATCTAAGAAAAAGTAAGGTGATATAACTTTCCCGTTTCTTTCATCTATCATTCTTATTAGAGCTTCAAATTTTTCAATCGTTCCTAAACTATTATTTACGATTGGCTGAAAAAATGGAACAATCCTATCTTCTGATATAGCATCCCTTATTCTTTTAGTCCATACAATATTTTCTTTAATGCCCTCATATATATTTAATTCTTCTTTATATTCTTGAAAAAAGTTTCTATTTTTCTTTGCATAATTTAATGCCATTTCAGCTTTTTCAAATAAAGATTCTTCATCTAAAGCAATCCCCATTGTAACAGTTATAAATATTTTAACTTCTTCGTAAAATAAACATTTGTTATTTATTATGTTTTGTAACATCTTTATCTTCTCAATAAATTCTTCTTTTACCTCTTCCTTATTGGCTATAGCGAATATATCCGAATTTATCCTATATGCTTTTAGTTCATTTTGAGTGCAATAAAAATTAATGAGTTTAGATAATGATTTTAAAACTTCATCTCCTATTGTATTTCCATAAAAATCATTTATACCATTAAATGATTTTATATCAATTATTACAAGCTTATTATATTTTCCAACTGACAAATCTTTAATTAATTTGTTTCTATTTTCTAATCCTGTTAATGTATCAATATAGTATTGCTTCTCTAATTCTTCTGTCTTTTCTTTTATCTTTTCTTCAAGCTTTAAATTCAACTCACTTAGTTCTTCTCCTGCAGTTTTAATGAGATTATATAACGCTGAATCTTCACTGGTATAATACCCATATTCATCATAGATTTCATTATCTATTTTAATTCTTGCGTCCATGTCTTCTGAAAGTATTAGTATTGTCATTGTTTCCGAAAAGAACATATTAGCATTATTTACTTTATTAAATTCACCGTAAGTGTAAAATCCACTTACCGATAAATTATCAGAATTAATTGGTACTATTTCCTTAGCACCCATTTCTTTAAGTAAGCTTTTCCTCGAGTCACAAGAATATATAAATATGGTCTCTCCAGGGCAATTTTTAATTTTTTCATACATATCTCTTGACCCTTGTAATATTTCTCTTAAGTCGCAATAACCTATTCTTATCTTTTCGCCTTGCTCTATCTTAGCCGACATAATTATCTCTTCATTGCTAACACAGTTTAAAACATGAATACTAATATACCTATTATCTCTTTTTATCATTAATGGGAACTTAGCCCCCATCCGCGAAATTTCTTCGTTTATATTTGTGCCTAAGTACTTCTTATAGAAATCTATTGCTGGTGCATCATCAATTTTCTTTACGATGTTTTCTTCAACTAATGTTATTTCATATTCTTTACCTATTGGAATACAGTTTGAACTACTCCTATTATTTACATACAAATTTTTATTTTCTAAAGCTGCTGCCACGACAGTATTTTTTACAACACCATTTTCAGTAAATATATATGTTTCATTACTAGAATCACATTTTCCTGCGATTCCACCCGCAACTACAACTTCTTCATTTATAGAGTTTATTCCCCTTAAAAAATCTCCACCATTTATGTTAGTATCACCAAAAACTATTATAACTTTTGTATCAGGAAAGTTTAATTGACTAGCTATGTCTATCCCTTTTTGATAATCAACTAATTTTTCATTGATTGATATTGTTTTAATCAATGTTTTTTCAAATACACTTATTGAAATAAGACATTCATTTTCAAGTATATTACCATCAAGTATTTCTCCTGAGGATGTAGCACCAATTATTTTGCATTTCGGAATTAATAATTTTAGATTCTTAATTAAATCTTCTATAAATTCCTTCTCCCCTATTCCTGAAAACACTTGAACTAATATGTTATCATATTTTACTACAGCATTATCATCAATATAGGATTTTAGCGTTTCATAATCATTATATTTAGTATTAAATGTTTTCATATTTCACCTCAAGAGTTTTTCTAAATATTTCTTACGTGTGTCTCAATTATAACATTTTTTAATAGCTTATTCATTATTTTCTACATAATTATATAAAATCACCATTTTAGCTCAGGAATATAATAGCATCATTTCTAACAAATATCCTAAATAATTGTATATCTTCTCACTATACCTAAATTTCTTACAGTTAGCATTAAAATAGTCACCAAAATCCACATATTAAGATTTTGATGACCTATTATTTTCATTTTATATTATTAGGTATCCACATTCTTTTTATTGTTTAATGAGTTTATTATTTTCTACAGGTAATAAAAGCCCTGCCTTTGTTAAAACTGGTTTTATAGCATTATAAATAATATTTACTAATATTATAGATACTACAGCATTAATTAAAGTAGCAAATACACTAAACTTAGCTAATATAGCAGCAACCTGCTGAGGTTGTCCCAAAACGTATTGTTTGTAAAAATATCCAACAATCGGATCAAAAACAACATTAAAAGCTAATCCTCCAATTGAGGCAATAATAGTCCATTTTGCTACATATTTTTTGTCATTACTTTCATCTATTTTAGCATATTTATGAGCAATTAATCCAGTTATCAAACCTATACATAATTTCAAAATAAAAGTTTTTGGTGCTCCGATAGCATATGTTGGGTCTAGTAAATCTGAGATCGTCATACCTATAGCCCCTGCCAATCCTCCATACCATCCTCCAAGAAGTAAAGCTGCTAATACACAGAATGCATTTCCAACATGCAACGAAACCGCATCTCCACCAACCGGTATTTTTATCGATAGAAAAGTAAATGATACAAAACATAGTGCAGCAAGTATCCCTGTTTGTATTAGTTTAAGAATTCTTGAGTTTTTATTTTCCATATAGTCCCCCCCTTTTTGTATTATTTTGTTTTTATATGGAAATACTGTAATAATCATACCACTCAAGAATCAATATAGCAATTGTATGGATACATATATACAAACATCAAAAATTGGATGTTTCTTATATATTTAATTATGTATTAATCAAGAATATAATTAGAGGTATTGTAGCTATTGACAAGAAATTTGTAAGCACAATATTTTTATTTGCAAGGACCTCATCACCACCATACGTCTTTGCAAATATTCCCGCTGTTAAAGGTGCCGGAGTAGCTATAAGAACCACCGGAATTACTAATAGATAGCTGCTAAATCCTATAAATTTTAATATAAATAATAAGATGACAGGAAAAACTAGTAAACGTTCTAAAGCGTAAAACCATACGACTGGTTCCTTTATTAAATCTTTAAATTTAATTTGTGCTAAATTGTTACCTACGATTAATAGTGCTAATGGTATCGTCATATCCCCTATCCATTCTAATGGCCGATAAATAATATATGGGAGTTTTGATGAAGTTAAAAAGAAAATAAAACCAATAATAGTAGCGATTAATCCAGGATTTAGTATTTTTCTAAAATCCAATTTACTACTTTTTCTATCTAAAATCATTATTCCATATGAAAACATAAGAATATTGTAAAACATATTAAAACAGGATGCATAGAAAATTCCTTCCTCCTTATAAATAGCACTTACAACCGGAAATCCCATAAAGCTAACATTTCCAAAAACAATCAAAAATTGCAGGACTTTAAGCTTGTCTATGTGTAAAGTAGAATATTTCCCCAATAGTGTTACAAAAATAATTAATATAATGTATACAAATAGAGATATGATTATCAAACTAATACTATTTCTAAAAAGTTCCTCTGAAAAACTTTTCTGCATGGATATTAGAATAAGTATAGGAAATGTGACTTTCATAACTAGATTGCTTATTACCATTGATCCTTCTTTTGTAACCATATTTAATTTAGTAATTATAAATCCTATTATAATAATAACAGTAAGAATTAAAATTGAATTAATAATTTGAGTATAATCCATCGTAAGTGCCCCCATTATCTTCATATGTATTTTCTTGAAATATATTATAAATTTTCATTACATTATATATTCATTTATATATTCTTACAATGTGTTTTCATAATTCCTTTATTTTATTAATATTATTTCCTTGTATTCTTAATTTTTTTAATATAAATACTCATTTTTTTCAATTTATATAATATGATTTTTATACACTTTATACATTTCTTTTGTTCTATTTTAAGATACTCTAGAAAATTTATTAAATCTATAATAAACTTATAAAATTGCGCCTATGATATATTTTGAGTTATTTTTTCAAATAATTCTTCAATTTTAATTTTATTATAATACTCTAAATAATTATCGTAATGCCTCATTTGATCCTCTTCATTTTTATTTTGAAAGTGATTAATACTAAAGGCAACAAATCCATCAACGTATCCGTATACTTCTGACATTTGTTTAAGAATTTTTTCTAGATCAACTGGAATGTTTCCTTTCTCTGTTAAATTAAATGTTTCTGTATCAGCATAAAGAGTTATTCCTAAAGAGTCTGTAGCTTGTTTAGTATAATAAAATAATGCTGAAACATTTTCCAAAGTATTATACCCAACCCCGATACTATCTTGTAGCGATACTATATCAATGCTTGTATCTACTAAAACTTTTTGTATTTTTTTACTCCATAATTCCATAGATCCAATCTTAAATCTATTCGAGCTAAAAAAAGGCGCTATCATAATATTAAAAATTTTGTTTTTACCTTTAATCTCTTCTGATATGCTTTTATAAAATAAATTTAAATTACTCTGTTGTGATTTCGTGGTTGTAAAAAACTCAGAAAATTCATATGGTATGTACCATCCCCCGAACGCTTTATGGTTTCCATATTTCTCGAATATTTCTTTCACGATTTTTTTATTTATTTCAGCCTCTTTACTTAACCATTCAAAATCGTACCAACCTTTTTCCCACCAATCTTCACTCTCCCCAAGACCAACTCTTACCTTAATTCCAACATACTCTGCTGCATCTAGTGCATATTTAATCATGTCCTTATTACTTGATCCAAACCCCTCAATCATTGTATTATAAACAGCATCTTTATTTTGGGTATCTACGACACTTTGAAGTATAACCTCTTCAATCCCAACATCTTGCAACATTCTTAATTCCTCTACCCATCTCTCATAGCTAAAGTCTTTCGCATACCATTTTTGAATAAACGAACTCTTAAACAATGGTTTATTATTATCTCTTCCCCCTATGATAACTTTAATTTCATCTTTTACTTTACGTTTGAAAAACTTTTTGAGAATTGTAATAACATTTACTATGGAAATTATAAATATAATCAAAACCTTGTTCATAACTCTCTCACCAACCTATATATTTTTATTACGATAATTTACTCAAAACATAAAAACATAAAAACATAAATCTTCTTCAAATTTCTTTCTCTTATCTTTAATAATATATTATCTAAAATAAAAATTTAGTATATTAATTATGTTATCATTAAATTAAGAAAAAATTACAAACATATAAAATAAGGATCATTTGACTATAAGGACTATCCAGAAGATGTATAAATTACCACGGTATATTGTATTGCACCCATACAATATATATGTTATTATAACTTCACGGCAACAAAATGGTTGCCATGAACAAGAAGCTATCGTGCTAGATGGGGAGCTAGCGGTGCCCTGTAACCTGCAATCCGCTATAGCAGGGTTGAATTCTCACTTTAGACTTTAATATGTTTGGTCTGACTGATTAAAGTGGTACTGAGAATTGGGTCCCATGCAGCAGAAACTCATGAACTCCGTCAGATCCGGAAGGAAGCAGCGGTAAGTGATAATTTCTGAGTGCCGTGGATAAACCTAGTTTGAGCTAACTAAATCTGTAGCGCAAGTAGATTAATTGTCAAAATTGAGTGCACGATTATATTTGATTTTAAATTCTGAAATACTGGCTAAGCTCTTATTTTGAACCTACATTTATTTTTAGGGAGTTCAATATTTAGATGAAGAAATGAACCTACATGTGGGTCCCTTGTTTGGCTTTGAAGGCGATTGAGACATTTGTGAGAACACCCACCTATCGAGAGATAGGCGTCAAAATTAGGGTACAGATATTTTGGATTTTCATTAGAAATTATATGCCAATGCTTAGTATTATAAGCATTGGCATTTGTTACATTATAAATATTATGAGTATTCTATTTGTATATAATCATCCTATTTTTTACTACTATAATAATTTCTTTATTACTTAGTTGTGCTAATTTTTCATTTTGAGACAATCTCGTATTTTAAATATATTCTTTCTATTAACCATTGAAAATATGGAGATATTATTTGTGAATTCTTCAATAAAAACCTTTACAATTTCAGGATCAAATTGTGTCCCGCTACATCTTTTCAGTTCTTCTATTCCTTCAGCATATGTCTTGCAATCATTATATGGTCTTTTTGATGTTATAGCATCAAAGCTATCTATAACTGTAATAACCCTTGCAAGATATGGTATTTCCTCACCTTTTAAATTGTTAGGATATCCCTTCCCATCATATCTCTCATGATGGCTTCTAATGAGAGGGACAACTTCTTGCAAAGCTCCCACACATTTTATCATCTCAGCCCCTTCGGCTGGATGTCGTTTAATCTCATTCCATTCATCTTCTGTAAGCTTTGTTTGTTTAGTTAATATTTCGCTATTAGTATTAATTTTACCTATGTCATGCATATACGCTCCATAGATTAAAATTTCTTTATCTTTTTTACTTAATTTAAGTGACTCAGCCATGATTTTGCTATACATTACAACTCGCTCTGTATGTCCATATGTATTTTTATCCTTGTTATTTATAAAATTAGCTAAAATCTTCACTAATGTACTGAGTTCATCATTAATTATTATCTTATCCTCTATCTTATTTTCTTCTAAAAAATTAATAATTGAAAGTAACTTCATAAAAAATTCAGTTTTATCAATATGTTCTTGTTTGTAATCTATTATGCTCATCTTCTATACATTATAACCAGTCAATATAAAAAGTAAGATAAATTAAACTATATTGAATGGCTATCCCCCTAAACTACAAAATAATATTTATTTTTTGCAGAATACTGCTGTAATAATAATAAAAATACCATTAATGCTATATAATTTATAATCGATATTTTTAAACGATTTCATACAACTTATATACTATTAATTTTACTTTATGTTCTAATTATGTTATTGGCTTTACCAAAAAATATTAGTAACTTTTTTAGATATAATTCTATATTAATTTTTACGATCATCTTTCGATAAAATATATCATAACATTTATATTATAACACTTATTCTTACTATTATCCAGTATTTATACTTTTATATGTTACTTAATTAAAAGAATTTATTGTTCTCTATTTAACTATACTATATAGGATATAATTACAACTAAACTTCAGAAATTGTTTAATTAAAACATTAGATTTAACAAATATCATTATTTAAAATAGTTACACTTTCTACTAACAACTTTAACGTTAATACTCTATCCTTACCTAATACACTATTTGCTGCGTTAAATAAATATTTATCTTCAGTTACTAGTATAAAGTTGTTATTTAAATAACAACAATATAGCAGAAAAAGGTCATTTCTTGATAACTTGTTTGTATGATTAAAATAAGCATTTCCTTTTTTAGAATACTTTATATTTAACATTGAATAAAATTCATCAATTTGAGTTTTATCTACTTCTATAATAAAACTAAGTAGCTTACAGAACCTTTCTGATAATACCTGTTGTCTCTTATACTCTCTACGTTCCTTTACTACAAGTTCCTGAACTACTTCTTCTGTAATTTTAATTTTTTTGTCTTCAATAAGTTTATCAATTGTTGAATTGTGTTGCTCCCAAAGACCAATGACTACGTTTGTGTCTAACAAATATTCGCTCATTATTATTACTCCTGTAATTTATATCATATTTATTTATCAACACTTAAGCACCAGTGTTTATTTGAAAAATTACTGGTGCCTTATTAGTTTTTCATATAACTACACTCACTATTTTATCTCTAATAGTATTATTTATAACAATCTATAATTTTTTATTATTCTATCAAACTAAGTTGATTTTCATTTAAACAATATATACTTCCTTTTGCTAATCCAGTTTTAAGCATTACACAAGTTATTCCATACTCATAACTATCTATTTTCCCTAAATCTCCAACTTGAATTGCTCTGCTTTCATCAATAGTATCGATTGATATCACTTTAACTGTTTTTCCTTCATCTTCTTTTGTCATATTCCTACAAACCTCCTTAGAATTACTCTCTAAATATTAAGTAGAAATTTAATCTATTAGTATATATCATTGTAAAATAATTAAATACTAATTCTTTTTATGCATTTTTATTATAATATCCCTTACACAATAATCTATGTAATTGTTATTAATGTTGTGCAATGTTTGAAATATATTATCGTATAATAAAAATAATCTTTTAATAATAAATTTTTATAATGTAAAATCTTAAAATCCATTTTTGAATAATTCTATAACATACAATAAATAATTTATTTATTAAATATATCAATTAAGCTATTCTGTTTTAATATATCTGTTACAATTGTTTTATTATAAAAAAATCCCCCTAAAAAATAGATTATTAATTTTATCTATCCTTTAGGGGGCGAATATGATCTCTTCAATAAATATAGTTGAATATTTTTTATCTTGCCATTTCTAATATTATCATTCTTCAAACAATTTTCAATTTATTTACTTAATAATTTAAAAAGCTATGCTACATCTTCATACCTTTACCATCTGATATAATTTTCTCCATTATTAATGCTATATCATTCTTCTGCTCATTATCTCTTATAAAATTCATCTCTTCATCACCAACTACAATTATAGTTATAAACTCCTTATTCTCTTCACTTTTCACCTTAAATGTTTTTATATCTTCTCTTGGTATTTTATTTGTATATAATACTTCGGGTAACCCTCCCCAAACTGCATATTCAATAGCTTGGATATATAAATTGTCAGGAGTAAGACTTAATTTAAAATCATTCACTACTCCACCTGCTATCCCTCCTGTAAGCATATTTGTAATAGTATTTCCCATCTTAGTAGCAGTCTTAATATTTTTGTAAGAATTAATTGAACATATTACTTCCTCACCATTCAATATACTTGCCATAATTATACCTCCAATAACATATAAAGCTAAAGTCCCCAATTTTATTTAAAAACTAATTATTACTTATTTATCAATTATATCATATATTTCCAAATATAATCCTTAATAATTTTTAAGAATTGATATTCTTCTACACTTGCTATATAATCAATTGTTTAATAAAAATAATTCTAATTATCTATTCTCATCTCTGATATAGCTTTGCTTATATTAAATATTGCTCCTGTCTCATTAACATTAATCTCTTTTCCTATATTAGCTTTTTTAGAAGCTGCTCCAGTTAAACAAATTGAACTATTCTTTGGTAATTTAATATTAATATCCCCAATTTTTCCGTCAATATCATATTTATAGCTATTTTCAAGCTCCATTAAATTCATTTTAACTTCTCCAGTAACGGAGTTAATACTTCCTTGTTTTAATATCCCTTTATATGAAAAATCGCCAATATTTGAATCGACCTCTAAATTATTATAATTTCCTTCTAAATTTACATCTCCAACACTACTTATTATTTCTAAAGATGTAATTTCTTCCGGAATGCTTATAGCAGTTTCAACAAAATTAGAGTTAATAATCGATGAGTCATCTTTAATAGGACCAACTTGTATAATATCATTGTCGAACGAACACTGAATATCATTTAATGCCTCTTGTAATTTATCTTCGCTTTTTCCTCCAACAATTTTTTTCATACTTATTTTAATTTCATTAGTATTACTTTTTTTTATATTTAAATTATTACTTTTACTTTTAATTGTTAGTTTATTATTTGTAATTCTATAGTTGTACTCACTATTTTCCTCTTTGCTATATGGAGTTGTTTCCTCAAAAAATTGAATATTAGTTTCATTGTTATATGAACCTGCTTCATTATTACATGAATTTAATGTAAAGGAAGTTATAATAGTTATAATAATTGCTGCGATTGATTTAATACTCACGGTTTTTCTCCTTCATCCATTGAATTAACACAATTATTATACCATAATTTGTAAATATAATTAATCGGAATTTCTAATATTATTTTAAAATAAAACAACCCAATTATTCAATGCACTTTTCTTCCCTATCAAATACATGACTTCAAAAAGCACCACAACTATCTAAATAATTGAGATACTTAAACAAAAGTGCAAGAGGTATAGCATATATACATGGCATTATAAATATTTGATGCATCGACTCTTTGACTTTCATTTTACCTCTTCTTGCATTATAAAAACCTATGGTATTCATTGTTATATTCATGAATACTAGAATCATAATTTGGCCCGAAAGTGCTTGATTTAATTTCCTAATATGTGTAAAAATATCGACATTTAATATGACCTGACAATGTGTATATCTTAATTTTATTACATAAATTAGGATATAGAATTAATCTATTAATAACGTAATCTGATTTTGACTGCTAACTTAAATTTCCTACTCATTTAGTCAATTAATAATTTCTGACAACTCGCTTCTTACGTGCATATTTGATTAGCAATCAGACAAACTATAATAAAGGAGGTGTCAAAAATGAAAGCAAGAATATTCTTAACAGTTTTTTTCATAACAACAACTTTTGTTCCAGAAGCACCTAAGGCTATTTTTGAATCAAATGTCTATAAACAAGGAATATACGATATTACAGACATCGCAGAAGTCAAAGCAACAGCTAAGCTTACCACACCAAATGCTGTTACAAGTTTAATTGTAATCGATCCTAATGGTAATCAAATCTTTTATAAAAAATTTGATACTGTAAATGAAGAAATAAATTTAGGTACTGTAAAAGATGAAGATCTTATAGCCATTATCGGTAAAGGAGATATTGCAATAACCATATCGAAATAGATCGTTGCAAATTATTATTTTACATTAAAAGTTGTAATTTCTCAAAGATATCCTCATGTGTTTTTTTAAGATTAATAATCTTAAAATTTTCATTTATAAAAACATGTAACGTACTTCCCTTTGCGATTTCCTTTTGATCATTTTCTCTAATAACCGAATAATTAAATTTTACTTTAACGGGAGATAATTCTTTCACCCATGTCTTAATAATTAACTCTTCTTCATACTTTGCTGGCAAAATATATTTACAACTACTTTCAGCCAAAGGTATTAGTACGCCTCTCTCCTCCATTTCACTATAACTAATTTCACAGCCCTTTATAAAATCAGTTCTACCTGCTTCAAACCAAATTAAATAATTAGAATGATGAACTATTCCCATTTTATCAGTTTCAGCATATCTAACAACTATTTTTGTCTCACTTGTATACAATTAAAACACCTCTTTTAAAATAATAATAATTATAAACTTACCCTAAACATATGTAAGCTATGATATCCTTTTATTCAAATTATTAGCAAACACTCCTCTATGATAACACATAGAAGTTTGTATATCATATTTTTAAAGCATTTTAATAGATTTTATTGCTTTTTTAAATCAAATGTATACCGGAGTATATTTAGGATTTATAATTTTTCTCACATATTATTTTAAAGTATATTATTTCTTTTGAAAATTATATTTAGTCGCTATTATTAATCTACCATATGTATTTTTTAAAATATATAAGCAAAAAGATAGTCATATTGCTATAACTATCTTTTCAACTAAATCTTTCTTAATGGTAAATGCACCAAGTATTTACTTAGTGCATCTACTTTTATTTATTTCCTAAAGTCCTTGTTCGTAGCTTTCAATCATTCTTTTCACCATTTCTCCACCAACACTACCATTTTGTCTTGAAGATAGGTTTCCTTTATCAGCGCTTTCATAGTTACTTAATCCTATTTCTGAAGCAACCTCAGTTTTTAATCTATTTAATCCTTGTTTTGCTTCTGGTACTAATGTTCTGTTTCTTCCACTATTTCTTGAAGCCATGTCAATCTACCTCCTTAAATAATTTATTTTGCCTAGCAGTAATATATTAACCACTATGCAAAATTATAACCTATTAAATCGTTAACAAATGTAGTACATATAGCTTCTATTAGTTAACTTTAGCTATTTTTCCTTTAAGGTAGTTTTAAATTATATTTCATTAAAATTTAGCCTATCTCATATCATAGTTGCTAGATATATTCAAAATATTCTATTAATAATTTTGTTGCAACTTTTTATAAATTTATATTTAAATTTTACCTTACGGCAATTACGAATAATTTGTAATCCATATAAATATTATAAATTAAGTCTATTCATTAATGTAGTTAACTAATCTTATAAATAATATACCTAATAATGTAAATTTTGCAATTATCCATATAAATAAAAACAAAAAATTAAAGCAATTTATTTTTCAACTTATTTTAAAATTATTAGGGTATGATTTCGGGGGGATATAATGCAAAAAAATATACAAGCAGAAAAGATTTTTAATGATATAAATTATGATAATTATATTGTTCAGTACCAAGGTGATATCTTGTCAGAAGTCTCTAATATACCTGATTATTATGTAACAATAATAAATGAAAATTTTGCTCTTGTATCTGTAAAAAAAAATGTAGAAATAAATATGGGTGATGAACCTTATATTCAGTCTATATCATATGTTGTTCCAGCTGAGTTTTATACTCTACAGCAAGTTTCGCCCTTCGACGCATCTCAAGCTAGTTTTTTGCAAGCAGGTTCTCCTCTAAATCTAACTGGTAAAGGCGTTAATGTAGCAATAATTGATTCAGGAATTGATTATTTAAATGAAGAATTTATGGATGCGAATGGCTTGACAAGAATTGAAAGTATCTGGGATCAAACTTTAATCACCACAGAACCAAAGCCAAATGATCCTGTGCCTTTCGGAGTTGTATATGATAGAAACCAAATAAATGATGCTATAAAAGCATTTAGGGAAGGCCGCTCCCCTTATGACATTGTTCCGAGTCAAGATGAAATTGGTCACGGAACAAATATGGCTGGAATCATAGGTTCAACTGGTAAAAATCCTAATCTAAGAGGTGTAACACCTGATTGTAATTTTGTAATAGTCAAATTAATACGAGATTATTCATTTGAATTACAGTTTCCCGAAACCACTGTTCCTGTATATAATATAACAGCTATAATATCTGCTCTTCAATATTTATTTGAATATTCGCTTATATCAAATAAGCCATTAGTTATATATTTTCCACTTGGCAGTACTTTAGGTAACCACAAAGGAGAAGGTATCTTAGAAGATTTTATTGCTTCTATTTCTAGCAATGGCGGTATAGCAGTCGTCACTGGAACCGGCAATCAGAGAGATGCAGGAGGCCATGCTTCAGGTACAATAGTTCCAATTGCTGGTGTTCAAGGGCTTGGTGCTGGAGTTATTGAGCTGGAAGTATCACCAGAGCAAAAAAATTTATGGGGCGTTCAAATTTGGGCTAGTTTACCAGATGTGGTGTCTCTAGAAGTAGTATCACCGTCAGGCGAAAGCACAGGTGCTATACCTCTTATATTAAATTATACAACTGATCATACTTTTGTTTTTGAAAAAACCAATATAAAAGTAAACTACTACTTTCCCGAAGAAATTACCGGAGATGAATTAATTAGAATTAGATTTTACAATCTCCAACCTGGTATATGGCGCCTTAGAGTTCAAGCCAATTATTTATTAAGAGGCAGATTTGATGCTTGGTTGCCTCAGCGAGGGATAACTGTTGGAAACACTCAATTTAGCTTTCCTGACCCTTTCGGTACACTAACTAATCCTGGTAATTCAATTTATGCAATAACTATAGCAGCCTATAATCAAAATAACAATAATCTTGTTGATTATTCAGGGATGGCTTTTTTAGAATCTTATATTGATAGAATTGATGTTGCGGCAGGAGGAGTAAATGCATTAACAGTAGCACCAGGCAATAAAACTGCAATTGTTAATGGCACTAGTGTAGCTGCTGCAGTAGTTTCTGGAGTTTGTGCTATGTTATTTCAATGGGGAATAATAAATGGTAATGAACCTAATATGTACGCACAAACCATTAAATCATACCTAGCTAGAGGAGCAATAGCCAGGAGCGGAGATATCACACCTAATCCATTTTGGGGGTATGGAATTTTAAATGTTCCAAAGATTTTTGAAAGTATGTCTTAACCAGATTGATAATATAACTTTGATTTAGAAAATTAGCTCAATAATGAAATTAGATTATTTTCAAAATAAAACATCTATTTAAAAATAGATGTTTTATTCTTTATAAGCTTATACTTATGATATACATTTTTTAATCTTTGTTCCGTGGTTTTCACAATATGTACTGATGTGTTTAATATAATTGGTTTATGTGTAAATATCGGAAAATTCAATATTAATATTTTCCACATTAGATTGGTTTGTAGAATCACTTTTGGCCTTTACTTCACAATCTTCAGAAATAATTTTAGCTGGAAGATAAATTATAAACTCTGTACCTTCCCTATACTTACTTTTTACCTCAATCGTTCCTTCATGCATCTCAACCAAAGCCTTTACTATCGATAATCCTATTCCACTCCCTTCATGACTTCTATTTAACAAAGGATCTATTTGTTTAAATCTTTGGAAAAGTTGTGATAATTTTTCTTCCTTAATCCCTCTTCCAGTGTCTTTTACGGAAATGATAACATGGTCATCTTTATCGTGAAAGGTAACAGTAATTTTATCTCCCGATTTAGTAAATTTAGTAGCATTAGAAATTAAATTCAACAAAATTCTTTCTAGTTTTTCTGCATCAAAAGCCATAACTTTTTCTTCTTCATCTGTGTCAAAGACGATTGTTCTTGACATGGAACGTACATATTCAGCAGTTGATTGTGTTATTTCCTCTGCAACTTCTACTATATTTTGATTTCTTAACTCTAATTTCATAAAACCTGAATCTATCTTTGTCATATCAATTAAGTTATTTACTAATCTCAATAATCTATAGCAGTTTTGTTTTATGCTGCTTGTATAATTTCTTATTTTTTCAGTATTCAAATTTTCGCTTTTACTTATAAATACATTGAATAACTGAGCAGTTGAAAAAATAATATTTAAAGGTGTTCTTAATTCGTGGGACATATTGGCAATAAATTCTGTTTTTAACTTATCATATTGCAATGTTTCATCTAAAAGTCTTTGATTCTCTGACAACATATTATTAAAACTGTTTGCAAGTATTCCTATTTCATCTTTGCTATTCACGTCACATCTTACTGATAAATCGCCTTTTCCAGCAATCTCCATGCACGATTTCAATTTATTAATTGGGCTAACCAACGTATTTGTTAAAAACAATGCAATAATTCCTCCCAAAATAATAATTATTAAAGCAGTAGCTATTGTTGTGGTTAAAATTGAATTGGATGCTGCATTTAATTCATCATAATCCGCCGTAGTAACTATATACCAATGCCAAGCTTCGAAATATCTATAGTAACCAACCTTCTTAACTCCATTATAAGTATATTCAATTGCTCCATCTTTAGTATTATGCATTTTTTTAACAAAATCATATTCACTTACATTCTTTCCCACTTCAAATGGATGTACTATGACATTGCCTTCAGAATCTAATATGTATGCATATCCGGTTTTTCCTAACTTAATACTACTAAGTGTTTCTTCTAAGTAATCGTTAATAATTTTATTTCCTAAACCTATTGCTCCTATAACTTTCTTATCTTTATCCAATAAAGGTTTCATTCTTGTTACATACCCGATATCTTCTATTACAATATCTCCAGTATATTCCTCGTTACTAATTATTTTTTTATAAGCTGCTGACTCACTTGTAATATATGTACCAACAACTCTTTTGTTCCCCTTAAAAATTGTACTAGAAACCCTTATAAGTTTATTATCATGTAGTAAAAAAATAGTTGCAGCTGTACCTGTGGACTGTTTAAGTTTATCAACTACTGTATTATCTAAAGATAATCTTTGACTTCCAACATATAAAACCGGTAAATTAAACTCTCCTATTTGTATATTTTCATTATAATTTACATTAATATCAGCTAAATCATTTAACAATGTATTCGCAAAGTTTAAATCCCCATAGGATTTCTCTGTGAGTAGATCGTTTCTTACACTCAAAGTTGTAATAATTGATTCCGTTAATCGCTGACTTTTTTCATTAACTTCATTTAAGATGGCCTTGTTCGATTTTTGGGCAATCAAAGATCCAAGTACACTTACAGCAAATACAATTAATATTAAATAGCTTATCATAAGCTTATATTTTATTCTCATTTTAAAACACTTCTCCTTAGTTAATGATGTCAATGACATTTTATATCAAGGACAACTCTAACATCTTACCCTATATTTTTTATTTACGCCATATTCAGCTAATTATACCATAATAATAACAATTTTTCATTTTTTATCTTTAATTAGTTGGAAGAAGTATCAGTTATCCTGTTAAATATATATCAGAAAATTCTATATTTATCATTTCAATTTTTCTATTTATTGACTTTATTTCATCAGTAACTTTTGACGATCCTACAATCTTTGCTGGAAGCTCTATCTTAAATTCAGTACCTTCATCTAGTCTACTTTTTACACTAATTTTACCATCATGAAGTGTAACTATTGACTGTACTATTGATAAACCAATACCACTCCCTTCTGCATTACGAGAAAGATATATATCTATTTGATGATATCTTTTAAAAATATTATCCACATGTTTCTTATCCATTCCTACGCCTGTATCTTTTATCATAATCTCTACGGAGTTGCCTTTGTCATATATATTTACAAATATACTTCCGCCTTTATCTGTAAACTTGATTGCATTTGAGATAAGGTTCAAAATAACTCTTTCAAATTTATCTGGATCACATGCGATGATCTTTTCCTCTATATCTGTATCAAATCAAATTCTGTTACTATATCCTTTTCTTCCCTTCCAAGTTATTGGAAATTTTATTATAAGGCTTATCAAGAAAATTCAAATAATTATCAATTATGGAAATATTAATTTTTAATTCATTCTTTAATATGAAAATATACTAATCTATGAATTTTTATTGTACATAAATAAATGTCAGTGTTAACCAATATATTTAAATTAACACTTACACTTACGATGTAAAAACTTTCACTTAGTAAACTTTAGACTAACAACATAGTATCCTTGAAAGACTATAATCTCCTACAAATCATCTTTCATTTGACTTCTTCCCCAATTGTATAATTCATATAGCAATGGTAATAGGCTTTTTCCTTTATTGCTCAACTCATATTCAACTCGTAGAGGCATTTCATTATATTGATTTCTAATAATTAACCGATCTTTTTCAAGTTCACGTAGTGAATTAGAAAGCATTGTATTTGTTATTCCTGGAATTTCCCTCTTCAATTCATTAAAGCGTACTACATCCTTTTTTAATAATTGCACTAATATGCGTAACTTCCACTTTCCTCCTATAACTTCAAGGGTATATTTTACTGGGCATTCTGAGTTCTCTTCATATTCCTCATTATTGCATACTCTAAGTTCATTTAAATATTGCTCTAATTCTTGCTTGGTAGCCATCTCAATTCCTCCATGGTATAAAAAATAATACTTAATCATTAAATTCTGAGTACTTGTCCAAAAAAATGTAAGTAAGTATAATAATTATACCAAGTTAAATAATTTGAGTAAATGATTATAAGAAGGAGATTTTAACAATGGAATTAATGAAAGTTATTGCTATGCGTAAATCTACAAGAAGTTATAAACCTGAACAAATAAGTGAGGAGTATTTAAATACAATACTAAAGGCTGGGTGTGCTGCCCCAGTTGGAATGGGTGCTTATAATTCGATGCATATGACAGTCGTACAAAATTCTGATTTATTAGAAAAATTTACAAATGAAGCAAGGAAAACATTTGGAAATCCTAATATGAATCCATTTTATGGTGCACCTACTCTTGTCATTGTTTCTGGAAAACCAAATGAAAAAGCTCCTGCTGTTGAAGTTGCTAATGCTGCCTGCATAGTTGAAAACATGGCGCTTACTGCCACTGATTTTGGCCTTGGAAGTGTATATTTACTAGGATTTTTATTTGCTATTTCTACTAATGCTAACCTATTAAAAGAGCTTAATTTACCAGAGGGATTCGTACCTGCTGCTGCTCTAGCAATTGGTTATCCAACTGATCCACTAACAAAAGAAAAAGAATTAAATCAAACAATTGAGGTTAATGTAATTAAATAATAATATATTTTTTTACATATAAAAATAAGGAGACTTTCTAATAGCAGCTGTAAACTACTTTTTAGAAAGTCTTTAATTGTTTCATTACTTTATTCAGTTTGAAGATATTCCTTTCATAAAACTATTTAAAAATATATGGAAAGCCTCTTTTATAACTTCAGCACTTTCTACATCATTACCTAACTTTAATACCTCAATTGCTGCTTCTATAGTACATAAGTTTCCATCTTCTATGCCTCTTCGCAGAGTATACTCAGATTTAAAATTTGGTTTTAAAGAAATCTTAGGGATATTTTTTAGGTAATCACTTTTTCTTAATATTTTCTTAGCTTCTTTCCATGTACCATCTAAAATGATAAACGCTGGAATCTTATTAGAAATTCTACTTTCAAAACTTTCATTTTGTATATTCTCATTTTCTTCCGGAAAAACAAGATATACATCATAAAGCTCATCTTCTATATTTTTAATTAATTCATCAGGACTTCTTGTTCTTTCCCATAGAATTATTTCAGTTGATTCTGGATTAACTAATTTCAAAATTCTTGCAGTATTAGAAGGTCTATAGAATTCCTTCTCTGTTGAAAGTATCCATACTTTAGCCTTTGTTTTAACTTTTGGAACTATATCACAAATACAATTTTTATTAGGAAGCCCACATTGATCGCAACTCTCATACAATTTTGTTACTCGTTTCACTTTATAATTAGAATTCATTTTTCCTCCTACATAACATCTTTTGAATTTTCATGTACTTTTTATAAGCTTAATATATTCAGTATCTACAATTTTAATTAAGCAATATTATTATAATAACTTTGGCAATTCCTTTCAATCAATAAAAATTTCACAAAGCATTGATTTGTTGTTATTAACGCTCGTTCTTACTTCTGCTAAATAACCATATATTATTTAGACTTTCCAGCTTCTTATCAATATTTATTTATTAAATCGCGGAGGTCTTCTAAAAATATTCACTTTATTTTTCAAATTTTAATTAATATTATTTTTTATATAGAATATAAAGAAAGCTAGACAGTAACAATATAAGTAGTATGAATAATAATCTATTTATAAAAAGGAGGAATTTATCATATGGTTAAACCTTTATTTTTAGCTCATGGTTCTCCAATGATGGCCATTGAACAAGATGATTATACTGAGTTTTTAAGTAACCTTGGATCTAAATTTAATCCTAAAGCTATTATTATCTTTACTTCTCATTGGGAAAGTGACATACTTACTATTTCATCAACGGATTCCGTGTATGATACAATATACGACTTCTATGGATTTCCTGAGGAACTCTATCAAATTAAATACCCGGCAAAGGGATCTACTGAAGTCGCATCAAGAGTTGAAGAAAAATTGACTAATCAAGGAATTAAAGTAAATAAAGATTTATCTAGAGGATTGGATCATGGTGCTTGGACTCTTTTAATGCATCTTTATCCAAATGCTGATGTTCCTATTGTTCAAGTTTCAGTAAGCTCCAATTTATCTATTCAAGAACAAATTAAAATTGGGTATGCACTTAAATCTTTTAGTGATGAGGATATTTTAGTTATTGGAAGTGGAAATACAGTTCATAATTTAACATTGGTTGATTTTGATGCAGTAAGCAGTGATTCTTGGGCTGAAGAATTTGATGATTGGTTAATTAATAGACTAAAAGAAAATGATTTTATTTCACTTTATAACTATAAAGATAATGCTCCATATGCAAATATAGCTGTTCCAACTCCCGAACATTTGGTTCCATTATTTATAGCATTAGGTAGCAGTTCACTCTTAATTCCGAGAGTTATCTTTAGAAGTTATGAATTAGGAAATTTAAGCTATCTTTGTTTTGAATTTTAAAGTGAAAATAAAAAAAAGCTTCATAAGCTTTTACCTATAAGCCTATGAAGCTTTTTTCATTTCTAATTTTATTTCTTGATTAGCATTATTGTCCATTTCTCTAAGAATGTTGCTTAATCTTAAATACTCAGCAGCAGTTAAATTTGGATTGCTATATAACATGTTTATCATAGCCCTCTTAAAATATTGTGAATCAAAAATTTTCTTTACAAGTTTTTTCATAAAACTTTTCCTCCTTTAAATTATTTTTAATTTTGTTTACACTATTATGATAATTTAATTTAAAGAAAAGTTCAAATCCATAATATACCAGATAACGTTTCATTTTATTAATAATTAGTTATTAAATAATTAATATTTTGTTAATAACACAATATCTTATTGAAACCATTTACGAAAACGTATATAATAGTGTGATTTATTTATCAACTGTAAAATTCAAAGGTAAAGTTATTCCCGGAGGAATAGATAGCCAAATTATTCGTCCAGACGGAAAATGTGAACTTTCTGCTAGATATGCAATTCAGCTAGATGACGGTGCTACTATATATATTGAAAACAATGGTATTCGCACAGTATCTGAAAAATATGTTGAGGACGTAAAGGCTGGTAAGTTCGTAGATCCTAATAATTACTATTTTCGTACAGTTCCAACATTTGAAACATATGAAAAAAAATATAAATGGATGATGAATTGTATTTTTGTATGTTATGCTACAAGATTACCCGAAAATGTTTTATTAAAATTCTATAAAATCTTGTAGATTTTGATTATAAAGATATGGAGGTATACTCCCCCATATCTTTATAATTTTTCATTTTAAAAATTTATAATTAGTTCCATAAATTAATAACATTATATTGTAACTAATTCGTATTCCTTATTTCCAAGGCCCATTTTTACTGCATAATCAATAGCGACTTTCCAATCTGTTTCAGGGCTAACATCAGTAAAATGATCATGATGTTTACATCCATTCTTTTCTAACAAACTTCCGGCCATAACAGGTTGTCTATTCACAGCATCTGCACAAGCAATATCTAGCGCAACTGGATCAAAAGATGCAAACATCCCTACATCAGGTACTATAGGAACATCGTTTTCTGCATGACAATCACAATATGGTGAAACGTCAATTACTAAGCTAATGTGAAAATTTGGACGTCCATTTAATACTGCCCAAGAATATTCCGCTATTTTTTTGTTTAAAATGTCATTCGATTCATCTGAAGCCGGCATAACCGCGTCCATAGGACAAACACCAATACATCTTCCACATCCAACACATTTATTGTGATCAATAAATGCTTTTTTATCAGTTATGCTAATTGCAGTATGAGCGCATATCTTAGCACACATGCTACAGCCAACACAGTTATCTTCATAAACATGAGGTTTTCCACTACTATGCATTTCCATTTTTCCTGCTCTAGAACCACAGCCCATACCTATATTTTTTAGAGCTCCACCAAATCCTGTTGCCTCATGACCTTTAAAGTGGTTAAGAGAAATAAATATATCAGCATCCATGATAGCATGTCCTATCTTAGCTTCTTTCACATATTCTCCTCCAACAACAGGAACCAAAACTTCATCTGTCCCTTTTAGCCCATCACCGATCAATATATGACATCCTGTCGAGAAAGGACTAAATCCATTTGTATAGGCTGAATTGAGATGATCTAACGCATTCTTTCTTCCACCTACATATAAAGTATTGCAGTCTGTTAGAAAAGGATTTCCCCCTAATTCTTTAACAACGTCTGCTACTACTTTAGCATAATTTGGTCGCAAATATGCTAAATTACCTGGTTCACCAAAATGAATCTTAATAGCTGCATATTTTTTCTCAAAATCAATTTGGTCAATTCCTGCTGTCTTAATTAGACGGCTTAATTTTTGTAATAAATTTTCTTTTGCAGTTGTCTGCATATTTGTAAAATATACTTTTGATTTTTCCATTTTTAAATACCTCCATAATCACTCTACTTTTATCTAAAGTTTATTCGTTTTCATTATAAAACTTCAAGTTAACTCTAAGTCAAGAGATAAATGAAAAAATGAACCTAAAATGAAAAAGTAATTTCGTGATTGCAAGAGTAAATTCATTTTACACGAAGTTAGTCTTGCACATAAAACTAGTTCAACCATTTTTATCATGTATTTGAGATGATTAATCCAGGTGATGGCTTAACCATTTCTTTATTTTCTAACTAGAACTATTGCAAAGAGCCGTCTATGCAGTTCTGCTGTTAATTTTATCATTGACATTCTACTTCCGTTGTGCTATTTATATCATATCTTATAGCAAAATACTAAGTTCAAGAATTTAGTATTGCAAATAATAAGGTAGGCGGAATTTAGTCTTGCACAGAAAGTTCGGCTACCTATTTCTGATGCCCAAATATGCTAATAATGATGAAATAACCACATTATAGTGCATTTAACTAACTTTTTTTAGAATCCAAAATTGAATTTAGTCCTGCATTTTCAATGACTTATATAAATCACGAATTTAACTTTTCACTTAACGAATGAAAAAATGAACCTAAAATGAATGAAAAATTTTATATACTACTACTTCCTACTAAATTATATGTATAATTTTAATGTAATTATACATTAAAACTAGATTAACATTCGTTTATTAAAATTTATTTTATAAGTATTTCTAAAAAATACAACTGTGATATAATATTAATATTCGTCTATTTGGTTTATCAGGTTTATAATAAAAAGCTTAGCTTTTATATAAATGCATAATTAGACAAAGTTATTAAATTTAAAACTTTTAATTATTTATTCTGATTGTTCGCTTATAAAAGCATTGGTAAATCTAATGAAATCATGACAAATAGTTTAAAAGGAGATGATTTAACTGAATAATAAAAGACTGCGAGCTAATATACTTTTACTGATTACTGCAGCTATTTGGGGGTTTGCATTTGTTGCTCAAAGAGTCGGCTCTCAATTTGTGGGTACATTTACCTTTAACGGAATAAGATTTGCCATTGGTAGCCTTTCTTTGATACCTTTAATAATTTCTATGGATAAAAAGAAGTTGAGTACTAATAATTCTAAAAAATCTGTTGAAGAAAACTCTAAAGATAATACTGATATAAATAGATCTAATATGATATTACCTGGAATAATAGTCGGCACGATTCTTTTTGCTGGTTCAAGCATTCAACAAACTGGACTTATTTATACAACTGCTGGAAATGCAAGTTTTATTACTGGACTTTATGTAGTTATTGTGCCTATTATGGGATTATTTTTAAAACATAAAATTGGAAAAAATTCATGGTCGGGAGTTGGACTTGCTGTTATAGGTCTTTATCTTCTAAGTATTAATGAAAATTTCAGTATAAGTTATGGAGATTTACTTGAAGTTATAGGTTCACTTTTTTGGGCTATTCATATTTTAGCAATAGATCATTTTTCTAATAAAATTGATCCTTTAAAATTATCGTGTACTCAGTTTGCTACAAACTCTATCTTAAGTATAATTACAGCATTATTTGTTGAAAATATTACTCTAGCGGGAATATCAGCCGCTTTAATTCCCATACTTTATGGTGGTCTTCTATCAGTAGGTGTAGCATATACATTACAAGTGGTAGCTCAGAAGAATGCCAAACCATCCCACGCTGCAATTATCCTAAGTATGGAATCTGTATTTGGAGCTGTAGGCGGAGCACTTATACTTAATGAAGTTATGAGTTATAGGGGGTATATAGGCTGCATTCTTATTCTTAGCGGAATAGTTGTTTCCCAACTTAGATTTCCATCCAAAGACTTGAAACTTAAGGAAAAATTACATTCTAATGCATAATTCACATAAGTGCTAATGCTTAAATCATACAAATAAATCTAAGAGATTAATACACCAAATTGTGCATATCCCTTAGATTTATTATTTATTCTATATTATTTATGTTTACACATTTCCCGCCTTTACATTCAACTGAATCATCATATCACATAAAAGTCACTATTATTCTAATGAAAATATACTATTTTCAAGTGTGAAATCAGATATTTTCTATCTTTCACTAATCTACCTTCGTCTTCACTTATTACATTATTATCTAATCAAATGATTAATTCTTCATTCAGCTTGTGTTAAGATTCCTAAAATATAATGATATCTAAAGAAAGATTTTCGCATTAATTTTACTCTTATATTATTTACAAGAAAGGATAAAGTATAATGTCTAATTTATTGTTCATTATACTAGGTGACTTTATGAGACAAGCAATGATAAATTATCAAAATAAACCCATATTATTTATGAAAAAAAATTGGCATATAGTAACTTTGATTTTAATATCAATGCTATCATTCTTTTTTAACTTTTATGCAATTTCAAAGTATGGCTATGGTAACGAGTATTATGCTGCAGCAATAAAAAGTATGACTCAGAACTTTAAGAACTTTTTTTTCGTATCTTTTGACCCTTCTGGTATGGTATCTATAGATAAGCCTCCAGTAGGATTTTGGCTTCAAGCTATATCCGTTTTAATTTTTGGATATCACGGATGGGCAATGTTGCTTCCTCAAGCTTTGGCTGGTACTGGCTCTTGTATCATGGTATATATATTAACATCAAAACATTTTGGTCGTCTGGCAGGATTAATTTCTTCTTTTATATTTTCATTTACCCCTGCAGTTGTAGTTGCATCTCGTAATAATACGATTGATATGCAGCTAATATTTGTACTATTGCTAGCCACATGGTTTTTATTTAAATCTATTGAAAATAGTAGAAAACGTGATTTATTTATATCTGGCGCTCTCATTGGTTTAGGATTTAATATAAAAATGCTTCAAGCTTACTTAGTACTTCCTACTTTTGCACTTGTTTACTTAATCTTTTCAAAGGAAAAGTTAGCAAAAAAATTTATAAATGGAATAATTACAATGATGATAGTCACAATTATTTCTTTTGCATGGGTACTTGCAGTTGATTTATATCCTTCTTACAGTAGACCTTATGTGGATAGTTCTACAAATAATACTGTAATGGAGCTTATAATTGGGCATAATGGCCTTGAAAGAATATATGGTCAAGATAGTAGTGGTACTGGAGATAGTGGAAAGCGTGATGGAAATATGGGTGACCCTAATTTCGAAAACGGTACTCCTCCTCCAATTCCAAGTCAAGATGGTGGTAATATCGATGAAGCTACAAGTAGTGCTGTTTCTGGACCAAATAATATTAACGATCCTAATGATATTCAAATTCAAGATTCAACATCTAACTCCAGACCAAATAATCTTAATGAAGGAATGAATGTCGGTACTCAAGCTAATCAACAAAGTAGATTCCAAAACGGACAACCTGAAGGTCGTCAAGGTGGAGGAATGGGCGGAAATGAAATTGGTACAGCATCTATTTTAAGACTTTGGAATAGTAACCTTTATGGTCAAATATCCTGGTTATTAACCCTTGCAATTTGCTCTATCTTAGTATGTGTTCGCAAATTCAATATACGCAAACTTAATATAAAACAAAGTGTTCTTACATTCTGGGGATTATGGCTTGGAACCATGTTCATATTCTTTAGTTTTGCTGGATTCTTCCATAGATATTATTTATGTATGTTCGCACCCGCAATTGCTGCTTTATGCGGTATAGGCATTGTAAAAATGTTTGAAGCATTCAGAAATAAAAGTGGTATAAAGCAATTTATGCTTCCTGCATCTTTAGCAGTGACTATTGGAATTCAAATTAGATACGTTTTAAATTATACTCAACTAAAAACATGGCTTGTTTCACTTATAGGCATAACAGGTGCAATTTCCTTTTTATTTATTACTATAAATTATATTAAGCCTAGAAAAACGATAATTTTAGCATCGACAGCTTTTATGCTAATCTCAATGCTAGCTGCCCCATTTTATTGGGCATTAACCCCTGTTATGTATGTACCAAATGCAACGATGCCATATGCTGGACCTGAGCTTACTTCTCAAGGAGGAAACGGAATGCCACAAGGGGTTGGTAATACGCCTAGCGGAAATAATACACCACAAGGTGGAGAAAATAATATTTCTCAAAGTAAAAATTCATCAGAAAATAAAATTTCATCTGGTCTTGAAGAATACCTTGTAGCGAACTATAAGGAAGGAAGCTTCCTAGTTGTATCGCAAAGAGCTAATGATGTAGCTCAATATATTATTGATACTGGTTTACCAGCTTATGCGTATGGAGGATTCCTTGGTTCTGATAATTCTCTTACTGTCGAAAAACTCAAAGAATATGTTGTTAATGGTAAAATAACGTATTTCCTTGTTTCAGGCCAAGGCATGGAAGGAAATTCGAACTCCGAATTAATATCATATATAAGAGAAAATGCCACCCTAATTGATCCCTCAGAATATGGTCAATCAGCTGTTTCAATGAATTCTGATCAACAAAAAAATAATAATTCTTCAAGAAAGAATAATGTAGGTTTTGGCGGTGGAAGCAGTTCCTTATACTACTTCAACCAAGTATCTTAATAAATAATTTTAACATATAAAATCTTATTAATGGATTAGATTAACTTTAGATATTTATCTAATCCATTAATCTCAAAATTATAGAAAATTTTGTAACAAAAATCTAACTTTACAGTTTTATAATAAATTTTGTTGAAATCAAATGGAGGTGATTTTATGAAAGATATTTTATATCTTGTAATTCCTTGCTATAACGAAGAAGAGGTTTTACAGGTTACTGCTAAAAGATTATTAATGAAAATCAATAATATGATAGATAATGAACTTATTTCAAAGGATAGTAAGATATTATTTGTTAATGATGGTTCGAAAGATAATACTTGGAGTATAATAGAAGAACTCCATAAGCAAAATGAAATTTTTTCTGGTATTAATCTTTCAAGAAATAGAGGCCATCAAAATGCTTTACTTGCTGGGTTAATGACAGCTAAGGAAATTGCTGATGTCACTATATCATTAGATGCAGATTTACAAGATGACGTAGATGTTATAGATAAATTTGTAGAACAATATTATGACGGAAATGATATCATCTATGGAGTAAGATCTTCTAGAGAAACAGATACACTTTTCAAAAGGACAACCGCCTTGACTTTTTATAAATTAATGAGTACTCTTGGAGTAGATATGGTTTATAATCATGCAGATTATCGTCTTATGAGCAAGCGTGCTTTAGAAGGACTAAGTGAATTTAAAGAAGTTAATTTGTTCTTAAGAGGAATAGTTCCTTTGGTTGGATATAAATCTTCCATAGTTGAATATGAACGTCATGAAAGATTTGCTGGTGAATCTAAATATCCATTGAAGAAAATGGTTACCTTTGCTCTAGATGGGATCACATCCCTTAGCATTAAACCTATAAGAATAATCACCGGACTTGGGTTCTTAATATTCTTTTTTAGTTTTATAGCTTTAGCTTACACTTTTTTGGTTAAATTTTTCGGAAAGACTGTGACAGGTTGGACTTCCCTTACTCTTTCTATTTGGCTAATTGGTGGAATTCAACTTTTATCTCTTGGAGTAATTGGCGAATATATTGGGAAGATATATAATGAAACTAAACAAAGACCAAGATTCATTATTTCTGATAAATTAATTTCAAAAGAGAATAATAATTTGTAGGAGGTATTATGGATAATACTGTTCAAAAATTTAAAAATACTTTCTTCACACGAGAATTTATTACTTTTTTAATAATAGGGGTTGTAAATACTTTTAACGGAACTATCTTTTCTTATATGTATTCAAGTTTCTTAAATGAAAATGTTGCATTTGTACTCGGGTATATTTCTGGATTATTTATATCCTATATCTTAAATAGTCTAATAACATTTAAAGAGAAATTGAATATTACTAAATTTATAAAGTTTGCCTTATCATATATTCCAAATTTTATAATTCAAAATATTGTTGTAGTTATAGTATTTAATATATTGGGATTAAACAAGCTCATTGCTTTCTTACTAGCTGCTATTATAGGGGTTCCAATCACTTTTATTTTAATGAAATTTTTTGCCTTCAAAAAATCAGTAGCCTAGCCATTTATGTTTACCAGTTTTAAGCTAATAAAAAACAAGTCAGTTATAAATACAAAGCATGGTTTAAGAGGTATTTCAAAATAAAAAATTAGTTTAAAATACCTCTTTAATTAATTATCTAAGCGAATTCTAAAATTCTTATCAAGAGCTTCACATATTTTATTTCACTCTGAAGCTCAACTCTTTTAGTTACATCTTACCTTTTCTATAATTATTTCTTTTTTAATATAACATATTTATTCTTTAACTATATATATCTGAAAATTCGATATTGACCTTTTCAATTGAGCTTCTAGCTATTTGATTAACTGTAGTACTTTTATTACAACACATGTTTTCAACCAGTTCGCATGGAATATGTATGATAAATTCAGTCCCTTGTGCTTCTTTACTTTTTACAAATATTTTTCCCCCATGTTGCTCAACTAAAGATTTAACAATAGAAAGACCAATACCACTGCCTTCATGACTTCTAGTAAAAGATTTATCTACTTGTACAAAACGATCAAATATAGATTGTAATTTATCGTCTGGAATTCCACTTCCAGTATCTTTTATCTTTATACAAACATTAGTTTTGTGATCCTCTATTTTTACATTTATACAACCACCTGGTAGTGTAAACTTCACTGAATTTGATAATAAATTTAATATAATTCTTTCTATTTTTTCTGGATCTAATGCAATAATTTTTTCTTCTACATCAGTATCAAATATAATTGAAATGTTCTTATTCTCAATATAACCTGCTACAGAAGATACTACTTCCTCAATTAAACTTATAATATCGTGATTACTCTTAGTTATGCTATAATAGCCATTTTCAAATTTTGTTATATCAATTAAATTTTCAATTAATCTTAGGAGCCGATAACAATTTTGCTTCATCATTTTTACATATTTAAAGTTATCCTCAGAAGCATTATCATTTAAATAGCTTTTTAACATAATTTCTTCCATCTGAGTCGCTGAAAAAATAACATTTATTGGTGTTCTCAACTCATGGGATATATTTACAAAAAATTCAGTTTTAATACGATCTGCCTCTCTCAATTCATTTAATCTTCTTCTTTTCTCTTCTATTCTTTTTTGTAATTCTTCTTGCTTACTTAACTCTGTAATATCTCGGCTTATCCCTATACTTCCTAAAATATTTCCCTTCAAATCATAATATGGTGTTCTTAATGTATTACAAAGAACATGTCTTCCATCTGGATATTTCACCCATTCTTCATATATAAAATGCTCTTCTTTCTTAATCATTTTTAAGTCCATTTCCCTGAAAGATTCTGCAACTTTTCTTTCAAAAATATCATAATCAGTACATCCAATAATATCCTTTTCATTCATCCCAACAAAACTTTCCAAAGCCTTATTACAGCCTAGATATACGCCGTTTATATCCTTATAATAAATCATATCTGGAATTGAGTTAATTAGCGAAACTAAAAGGGCTTCTTTTTCCTGAAGCTCCATATAAAGCTTTTTGTATCTTTCTTCACTCTTCTTTAGTTCACTAATGTCGTGAATAGTACCTGAAAGAATCTTTGGCTTACTATCTTCGTCAAAATAAACCTTTCCTTTTACTTCTATCCATATTTCCATTTCCTCATTTTGACATGCAATCCTATATTCCTGATAAAAATCTTTTCCTGCATTAATTATTTCCTTAAAATACAAGTGAATTTCTTCTCTCTGAGTTGAGTGAACGATATTTAACCAATCTCTTTTATTTCTCACATAATCATTGCTAATACCAAATAATTCGCAAGTAATATCTGATATACTCATAATATCATTTATTATATCATAATTGAAAATCCCAACTTTTCCAACACGCTGCAGTTCATCTATTAGGAAATTATTTTTAAAATCCATCGTTAATCATTCCATTCCACACATTACTTTTTTATAAAAAAATACGCATCGCAATCGACATTTATATACATTATATATTGTTTTTTCTACTTTTTCTATATTTATATTATAATTATTTTGTTTTATTTTCGACAACTTCTTTTACATTCCAAAGTTAATTATTTCTACTCATTTTTTAGTAGCATTTGTTAAAACAAACATTTAGCGTCCTCATAATAATTAAAGCTACCGTTTTAACAATATCCTCCATATATCTAAGGGGTATTCACTTATGTAGTAATAGTAATATAATAATGAGATTTTTTATTAATTCTCCATAAATTACATTGGTAAAAACCTTGAAAGTAATTAGACTTCTTTATTGAAATCTGTATAATCAATATTAGGCATGTTCATAAAATATAAAAAATAGTTGCCTTAAGTAATCTTTTAAAAATTGGAGGTACTTAATGAATAAGATAAAAAAATATTATATTATATTTCCGATAATCACTGCGATAATATCACTAATTTTCATAATAATGACATCTCTTAATGAAAAGGTGATTAACAAAAGTTATTCTGTATTTAAAGAAGATTTAAATTCCGATAAGATCTCTACAGTAATAATGGACAAATCACCTAAAATGAAAATAATACTTGATGATGGGAATGAATATTCCACAGATAATCCTTATACCGACACTATAAAAGAAACCTTATTATTAAAAGGAATAGAAATTAAGGATGAGTCTACACCGACTCTATCAAAGTCTATTCCTACAGTTGTTTTGTCAATATCACTTATAGCAATATTGGCTATTGGTGTATTGAAAACTAGAAATAACTCATCCATAACATCAATGGATATGGAAGATTTCAGTAAGAATAAAAAAGCCGCTTTAGACTTTGAAGCGGTAGCTGGCAATGACGAAGCTAAAGAAAGTTTAATGGATATTGTAGATTTTCTCAAAAATCCTGAGAAATATCAAAAGTATGGTGCGAGAATGCCAAAAGGAGTTATTCTTTATGGGGATCCTGGTACAGGTAAAACATTACTTGCTAAGGCTGTAGCTGGTGAAGCTGGTGTTCCTTTCTACGCACTAAGTGGTTCCGACTTCGTACAAGTATATGTTGGTGTTGGTGCAGCAAGGGTAAGAAATTTATTTAAAAAAGCAAAATCTCATGGAAAAGCTGTTATTTTCATAGATGAGATTGATGCAATAGGTAAAGCTAGAAGTAATGATAAAAATGGTTCTAGCAATGGTGAAAGAGACCAAACCCTAAATGCACTCTTAACTGAAATGTCTGGTTTTGGACAAGAAGAAGGTATTGTAGTAATTTCTGCTACAAATAGATTGGACATGCTAGATAAGGCACTTTTAAGGCCAGGTAGATTTGATAGACATATAGAAGTATCTTTACCGGATGTTAATGCTAGAGAAAAAATTATATCTTTGCATTTAAAAAATAAACCTCATGAAAATCTTGATGTAAAAGATATTGCAAAGAAAACTACTTATTTCTCGGGAGCAAAATTAGAAAGCTTGGTGAACGAAAGCGCAATTTTAGCAGCAAAAGATAATAGCAATTATATCACCACAGCTCATATTGAATCAGCATATTCCATTACTTTAGCAGGTCATGAAAAAAAAGAAAGAAGCTATTTAAAGGAAGAAGACAAACTACTTACTTCATACCATGAATCAGGGCATGGAATAGTTAGCTTACTGCTGCTTCCAAACGATAAAGTTTCAAAAATAACAATAATTCCAACTACTAAAGGTGCTGGTGGGTATACTTTAACTATTCCTGAAGATAGAAGTTATCATAGAGTTGATTACCTAAAAAATAAAATTAAAGTTGCACTTGGTGGTAGAGCTGCTGAAGAAATAATCTTTGGTAAGGACAAAATCTCTACTGGAGCAGAAGGAGATATTTCGCAAACTACCGATATTGCTTTAAAAATGATTACTGAATATGGTATGGGAGAAACCTTAGGTTTAATAAAACTTTCAAGTGTCGGTTCACTTTATAGTAGTTACGGAAATCCTGTTATTGAAGAATGTAAAATACTCGTAAATACACTCTATGACGAAACTTTGGAACTTTTAAGAGAGAATAAGCATCTACTTGATAAGATAGCTATAGATTTATTGGAAAAAGAGACTTTATATGAAGATGATATTAAAGAATTAACGATTTAACAAAACTAACATTAATATAACATCGATAATAGATTTCATAAAATAGTACTCTGTAGGTTCAGAGTACTATTTCTTTTTAAATTCATAAATAATTTTGTTATAATTCTAATAAAAACTTTTTTCTTAAAACAACATTATAATCCCATACTTAAAGTTTCATTCCACGCCAAAACAAAATTTCTTCTCTCTTTTGCTTTATATAACGCTTTATACCTCCAACATAATAAAAGATGTAACCAAAATGTTACATCTTTTATTATGTTTAATGAGAATAATGAAAAAATCTCTTTTACAACTATTATCATAATCATTCAATTTAAACATTAGATAATTATAAACATAAAAATGCAGCCAAATTAATGACTGCCTAATAATAAGAGATTATGAGGATACCAACTTAAAGGGATATGTTGATATCATTTACAAAATCATTATAACATATTACGACAAAATAATCTATAATTTGCTTTTATATTTTTCACCAAGAAGTTTTCTCCCCTCGTTTACTGCCTCCACTCTATTTTTAACTCTTAATTTAGAGTATATATTTATTATATGAGTTTTTACTGTTGAAATAGATATAAATAACCTTTCTCCAATTTCCTTATTACTTAATCCATCTATCAAAGCTTCAAGAACTTCCCTCTCTCTTGAACTTAAAACTTCATTTTCGCCTTTTATTCCTATTAAATCGTAAAGTTTACTTACGAACTCTTTATTATTCTTATCCTCTAGCAATTCTTGGTAAAATCTTTGTATAATTTCTTTTAAATATTTTCTGTTCACATAAAAAGGAAAAAGTATATTTTCCTCTCTTGAATAAAAAATAACTTCTTTTAAAATATTTAAACACTCTCTTGTATTACCTAAATTAAATTTATTTAACAGCACTAGTTTCCACGTCAATGAATATACAAGAGAATATCCAACACCATTCTTTCTGCTAATAAATACAATTTTATTGAATTCATTTAAGCTATCCTCATATTTACCAAGCTCAAAAAGTACAACTCCATAAGTTATTCGTATAGTATCTAAGTAAAATGAATTCTTGTACTTTTTTTCGTATATATTAATAAACTCATCATACTCTAATCTTTTTACCCTCTCTTCTGGCGATAATAACCTAATTTTTAATGCTAACATTTGAACATATGCATAACTTTCTTTGTCTTGTTTATGAAAATTACTTAATATTTTTTCACATTCATCAATTTTCTCTTGAATATATTTAACTTCTGCCAGGTTATAATCAATTCCTATTGCTAAATTCTCAAAAACTGCTCTTCCATTAAAATCATTAAGCATTTCTTTTGCTTCATTTATTAATTCTTCAGCTTCCTTATCCATAAGCTTCTTTATATAAACTCCTGGCAATCCTACAGTCCTAAAAATAGTAAAACAAGATTTATAATTTTTATTTCTTATACTTTCATTTAACTCTCTATAACCAGTTAAGCTCTCATTTAACTTTCCCATAACCTCTAATAAAGAAACTCTATTATAATCATATACTAAATTAACATAACTATTACTTAACTCTTTATTCGCTTTTTTTATTAATTCCATCATCTCTAATGCTTTTGTACATTCGCCAGCAAATCCTAATGCCCAAGAGGCAAAAATATAATAAATAGTTTTAGTAAGTATATTTAGATTATCATCAATTTCTTTTGGCAATTCAAAATAGCAATCATCAACAAATGAATTGTCTAGTACTAGTGAAAATACTTTAATACAATTTAACATTTCATTATTTATACTATCATCTACGGAATTTACTATAAGTACACATTTTTCATAATCCAAATTTAGATAGCTATAAAATAAAGATATATAAGCTAGATCTACGCTTCTGCTACAGTATTCTAATGGGAATTCGTTTAAAACTTTAGTAGCCACAATATTGTGAGCGTATTTTTTAATTATCTTTAGTGCCTCTTCGTATTTTTTATAATTTAACAGAATACTTAGTGCATCATCATAATTTTTATAATCTATTAATGAGGATGTTAGTTTCCCTATTATTTCAGTCTTAGTATTTTCATCATATTTATCAAAAAGCTCCATTAAATACTGTCTTAAAATATTATGATATCTATATATATTTTTTTCTTCATCTATGGTAATAATGAGCATATTCTTTTTAATTAAATTTCCTATTATCTCAGTGGCATCTTTATTACCTACATTCCTGTAAATATTATTATTTAAGTAACTTAAGGGCGAGGTTTTGACTAAAAACTCTATTTCATCTTGGGATAAACTATTGATAATTTCTCTGTTCATATAATCTATAAACAGCTTGTTTCCTTTTGGTATATTTTTAATTGTTTTATTATTATTTAATACTGTTAATAGGAGTTTAATTGCTCCTATCCACCCTTCTGTATTTCTATATATTTCTTTAATAAACTTACTGTCAAAAATTTTATTAGTAGTTTTTCTTATAAACTCTTCAGTTTCTTCTAAAGTAAGATTGAAATCCTCTGAGTTTATATTAGCTATTCCGCCTTTCATAAGAATATTTCCTAAATACAACTTAATATCATGTCTTGAAATCAAAATATAGTGCACATTATCTGATGAATTAACTATAAAATATTCAATTGTCTCCATAAGAAATTTATCTGCTATATAATGAAAATCATCTAATATTATAAATAATTCTTCTTCACTTATAAGCTCATTAATTAAAGATAATATTAATTCAAAAATATCTTCTCTGTTTACTAATGGATTTATCATATCAATATAGAAATCTAAATCTAGGATATGCCCTTTTAAGCCGTGCAAAATATAAGTCCAAAAATATGATAAATCGTCACTGTTTTCATCTAATGAGAGCCACATATAATTTTTCTTTTCTCCAATATAATCGGAAATAAGAGTACTTTTACCAGCGGCAGCACCGCCTTTTACAACTGTTAATTTATTTTCTGATATTGCACTTAGTTTATTCTGCATATTCTTATTTCTATGGAGTATATTGTCATTTTTACTTTTAGGCCTTATTAATCTTGTATAAAGAATATTTTTCATCTCATCACCCTTAATAATTTTCTACTGTGTATATTTTACCATATTATTTACACAAAATTATATTTTCTCATCTTGTATTTTGTTATTAAGAACGAGCAAATTATCATTACTATTGAGATCAAGATAACATTTCCTATATCAGCATAACTTCCAATCTTTCCATTTTCTAATGAAATTGTATAATCTAAAATGCGCTTTTGAGGCATAATATTACCTAGGATATTTATTAACTTATCATTAGAAATGGTAAAAAAGCTTCCCGCAAGTAATGTAGTTACAACATTTACCATCATCCCAAGCATGCTGGCACTTTGCATTTCCTTTGTAATTGATGATATAAATAATCCAAAAGCTGAAGAAAAAAGTGATAAAGCAAATACAATAAATATTAGTTCTATACTTGTTACTCTTGTATCTAAATCAAGTAACTCCCTAGACAGTACAGTTATTATACCTGTCGGAATAAAAATCATGAGAAATACCGAAATTAAATGGCTTAATACATATTGTTCATAAGTGATATTAGTACTTATTACCCTCCTTGCAATTCCTTTTTTGTCATCAAAGAAAAATTTATAAAGCAATACTCCCAATACTATTAAAAACATAGTTATAAATCCAACTATGTTAGATGCCACTCCTTTCTTTTCGGCATCTTCAATAGAAGTACTTTCTCCATTTACTAATTTCTCTATCTTACTTTTAAAATCATTACCTTTAATTGTATCTATTCTAGCCTCTCCATTTTCAAAAGATATCACTGCATCATACCTATTCCTTACTAAATCTGAAAGAGGTACTTTATTTTCAATCCTCGTAAATTTAACCTCATCACTATTAATATTTGAACTGTTATCCCCAACAACCACTATATTGGCTTTTGTAACAAAGCTGCTTGAAAAATAGATAGCTATAGCTATAATTATTGGTGTTATTACTATAGGCATTACCAAATATGACTTATTATTTACCATTCTATATAAAATTCCTTTTATAACATTTATCATAACTTTTTCTCCTTCCGTTATATAAAATAACAAATATACAATTTATACAATCTCTCTTATGGGTTCACTTTGATTTATGCCTCATCCCAAATATAAACTTTAATCTCAAATATAGTCCTCTGGTTTATAATTCATATGCATTATAATTAAGCTTGCTATTGATAATAAAATTAACCCAAAAATTATAGCAATATAATTTTCAAAATTATTGTCATAAATTATTCTAAAGGATGAATTTAATATCCACTTTAATGGCGATAAATTTGATAGATTACTAACTACTTTCCCTAAACTGTCCACTGGGAAAAACATTCCTGAAAGTACTGCAAGAATACTTGATATATTAGATAGAACCATATTAGTTAATTCTTCGGTTTTTAGAATTACACAAACTGCACCACCTAATGTCACTGTAAATAGTAGAAATACCATAAATAACACGAGTATATAACTAAAATTATCTCCACCAAAATTAACAATTTTAAAATAATTCATTATCATCATATGAATAGAAAAACTAATTCCCACGAAAAGATATGAACTTATTATTTTAGACATATATATTGAAACTTTAGATACTGGAGCATAGGCTATTCTAATATTTCCTTGCCTTAACTTATTCTCCATAAAAGTATTTGGAGTCACGGTAACTGATGAAATAATTAAATACAAAATCATAGTAACACCATAATAATCATAGGACGTAACCCCATCACCCCCATAAAGACTAGAAAATATAAACCCGAACATCCCAACCAATAACCATGGATAAAACATACAAACTGTTACAATAACTGGTGTTGTAATTAAATTTCTAAAGTCTTGTTTAATAAGCGTCCACAAAATCATCTTTAGTCCTCCTAATCCCTTAATTTTTTTCCTGTTAACTTCAGAAATATCATTTCTAAGTTTCCTTCTTCGCTTGTTATATGGCTTATTTTGAGATTTCTATCTATTAAACTTAGAATTATCTTATCTAAGTTTTCTATTTCCTTTATGGTTGTTATACTAAAACAATTATCTGCAAATACTACTTTCTGAATTCCTTCAATTTCATATAAGAAATCATACTTAATTTTATTTTTATATATAGGACTTAAAGATGTTGAATCAATAGATATTTTATACATTCTTGTATTCCTATAACTTTCCATAAGTTCAGCTATTGTTCCCTCTGCAACCTTGGTTCCGCTATCCATTATTACTATTCTATCTGCTATCTCTTCAACCTCCTCCATATAATGAGTTGTGTAAATAATAGTTGTTCCATTATCTCTTAACTTCTTGATTGATTCTAGTATATGATTTCTTGATTGAGGATCGATTCCTACAGTAGGTTCATCCAAAATCAAAATTTTAGGTTTATGTGCTATTGCACAAGCAATATTAAGCCTTCGTTTCATTCCACCAGAAAAAGTTAATGGCTTGCTGTCTTTTTTATCTTCAAGACCTACCATCTTTAAAGCTTCTAAAACAGCATTTCTTAATTCCTTTCCTCTTAGTCCATATAAGGATGTAAAAAATTCAACATTCTTATACGCAGGTATTTCCTCAAATATAGCAAGTTCCTGTGGAACAATACCAAGTTGTGATTTAATCCACTTTTTATTATCTTTTATATCTCTTCCAAAGAATTTAATTTCTCCTTCATCGTGTTTTAATATTGTAGAAAGGATATTTATAGTAGTGCTCTTTCCTGCACCATTAGGTCCTAAAAATCCTAAGATTTCTCCCTTATATAAATCAAAACTTAATCCGTTAATAGCTTTATTTTCTTTATAATACTTCTTTAAATTTTTTACTCTTAAAATTGATTCCATAATTATCACCTCTGAGACTATAATACTCTCTAATCTAAGGTGTTGTAATCAACCATAAGGTTGATTATCATTATAATAACTTATAAATGCTATATCTGCTTTAATCTTAAATAAAAAGAAAATCTATTGCACGTATTATTTTTCTTGCTATAGATTTTCTTTTAAATTCATTTCTTAAGTTTCTTTTTTGGTAGATTTCTGATTTTCTCTTCCTGGTAAATCAGATTTTTTATCTACAGGTTTTACATTAAATTTTATTTCTTCACCATCTGAAGTTGCTATTATAGTTCCTTGTAGATCTGTTCTAAACACATTAATATTTTTTCCGTTAAGTTTATCTATTGTTTCTTTATGAGGATGGCCATAATCATTTCCTTTTTCGCAACTTATAACTGCATACTTTGGATTAACTTGGTCGAGAAATGCTTGTGTAGTTGATGAATGACTTCCATGATGTCCAACTTTTAAAACATCTGCTCTGATATCTAATTGCTTTCCTAATATCTCTTTTTCTGAAACATCCTCCGCATCTCCCATAAATATAAAGCTATTGTTACCATATTTTAATTTAATAACAACAGAATAATTATTCATATCTTCGTATTTACTGTTATTTGGCGCTAAAAATGTTAAGGACGCTTTGCCTATACTAAGTTCCTCTCCAACTTTAGGTACATTTATTTTTAAATTCTTTGATTTTAACGCCTTTACCATATTTTCATAAGTTTTAGTAGTAGCTGCAATCTTTGGAGCATAAAAAGTTCCAATGTTAAAATTGTTAATAACATCATCAATACTTCCAATGTGATCTTCATGTGGATGGGTTGCTATAACATAGTCTATTGAAGTAATTCCAATTGATTTAAGATAATTCAAAGCTTTTTTATCACTTGTACCTGCATCTATTAAAATATTTTTTCCATCAACCTGTATTAATTCTGAATCACCTTGTCCAACATCAATATAGTGTATCTTTAAATTTTCCTTATCGACAACTTTACTATTATTTCCACATGAGACCAAAAATAATGTACATAGAAATGCCAGCAATAAACATAGAATATTTTTATTTTTTCTCATTTAAATTTTCACCTCACATACAATTGTATATTTGTCGATTCTTTTGTCAATAATTCTAGTGAAACATGACCTACCTAATTAAAGAGTTATTCCACTTAAGTTATATTTAACCTCTTTAAGTTAATTGGTAATTTCTAAAATGGATGGCTTAAGCCATCTATTTTTATGCTTATTTTTCTATATGGCATTTTGTTTATCTAAATACTAGAAAATTTATAATATTAACCCTCAATCTGTTTATTAAGCATAACTTTGAAATAAAAATTTTGTATGTTATAAAAAACTATTATATAATAACAACGTGTTTCTTATTTTATTTAATTATTTATAAATTAGTTCTTTGATATAATTTAATTTATGATAAATAATTAACATTATATTCTTTTAAGACTTTGAATTGAATCTCCTATACATTCAAATAAACTAATTTTCTATAATTTAATTACAGAATCTGTTAAGCTGTTATGAAAAAATAGCTTGATTATTCATAGAATTACTCGCTCTTTGAAAATTATATAAGTTTGGATATTTTATTGCATGGCAAACAAGCCTGCAAGGAAAATATTTTTTGCAG
>Ga0209281_1000364_pt1 | contig 73630 bp, 69 predicted proteins | sample MedtruBG_FD_187514 | JGI IMG/M metagenome (GOLD analysis project Ga0209281, IMG submission 187514) | Root nodule microbial communities of legume samples collected from California, USA - Medicago truncatula BG (SPAdes) (version 2) | ecosystem: Host-associated > Plants > Roots > Nodule | place... | reverse complement strand
CGATATATGACATATGATATATATTATGCTAATACTCATGATACTGGATTTAGATATGTAGCACATGATAAATATTTAGACCTTTGGAGCAGAGCTACTACAATTCTTAGTCCTATATACGTTGATATAATATATTAAAATGATTTGTTTAGCTTATGCTACATTAGATATAATTAGGACGGTGAAATATGAATGAAGAATTAATAAAGGACAAATTAGAAACTCATGAAAGAAGAATTAACAACCATTCTGAGAGATTAGATAAATTAGAACAGGATGGAAGAGAACTCAAAACAGAATTAAAAAATTTATGTGAAAATCTTAAATCATTAACAAATATGATTAAATGGTTTATAGGTGCAATAGGAGGAGCTTTGATAAGCTTCTTTTTTTATGCAGTTCAAACAGGAATATTTAATAAATAGAAAAGGTGGAATGTAAAATGTTAACTTTAGATTTAAAGACAAGACTTAAAAACAAAACTTTTATTTTATCAATGTTAGGAGCAATAGTATTACTTATTCAACAATTAGGATTTAAAGATTTAATCCCTTCCAATTGGTCAGATATAGTCAATACTGCGCTTTCAATTTTAGTTATGCTAGGAATCGTTATAGATACTTCAACTCCTGGCGTTTCGGATAAAACTCAACATGTAGAGGCAAATATTTCAGATATTATTGATCCAGTAGAAGAAAATGTTATTGATACTGAAGCTATATTAAAAGAAAATGAAACTTTAAAAGCAACATTAAGTCAAGTTCAATCAGCTGTTGCAAATAATACAAATCAAGAAACTAGTACAGCAGCACAAATCTAATTTATAGAGTAGCCTTTATGGTTACTCTTATTTTATTTTGAAAGGAAGTAATTATTTTGAAAGAAATACAAAAACAATTTATAAATTATAATAGGTCTGTTAGAAGTGTGAATCTAAGTTTTATAGTTATACATGATACAGGAGATCCAGGAGCAAGCGCACAGAATGAACAAAAATATTTTAGCGGTGGCGATAGGCAAGCCAGTGCTGATTTTTTCGTAGACAGTGATAATATAATTCAAATTATAGATACAGATAATTACTATTCTTGGCATTGTGGAGATGGACATGGAACTTATGGAATTACTAACTCAAATTCTTTAGGTATAGAAATGTGTATTGATAGTAATGGAGAGCCAACAGAGGAAACTATTAATAATACATTGGACTTAATTAAATACTTAATGAATAAATATAGTATAGACATCGATAATGTAGCCAGACATTATGATGCCAGTAGAAAAACATGTCCTAACTCACTTATGTCTAATAATTGGGCTAGGTGGTATGATTTTAAAGATAAACTATCTAGTCCGGCTATAAGTGGAGAATGGGTATTTAATCCACAAAAAAATAAATGGTGGTATAAACATTCTAATGGCACTTTTACTAAAGATGGATGGGAAAAGATAAATAATAAATGGTATTTATTCGATTCAGAAGGTTGGATGTTATATGATTGGAAATACGTTGATAGCAAATGGTATTACTTAAATCCTGTATCAGATGGAACACAAGGAGAAATGAAAACTGGATGGATATTTGATAAGAATTATAGCAAATGGTATTATTGTGATGAAGTTGGTGCTATGAAACTAGGATGGCAAAAAATAAATAATGAATGGTACTATTTTGATACTAGTGGAGCAATGCAAACTGGTTGGATAAAAGATGGTGGAAAAGACTATATGTTATATTCTACTGGAGAAATGGTATCCAATATAGATTATGTGGGCTATAGATTTACTAGTGATGGAGTTGCAAATAAATTAAGTTAGTTTCAGGGTATGGGAGTTAATCCCGTACCCTTTATTTTTTTGTAAAAAGCAGTAGATACGAGTAATTTTTAATCTACTGCCTTTTTGTAACCTGCCAAGCCATAAAAGTTTAGCACCGTAATGTTGGTATAATATACAAAATTATGCTATAGATTATTTAATTTTAGAGTAATATAATATTTATAATTGTAATGCTAAGGCGGTGATTTTATGAATAATATAAATATAGAAACAATAAAAGAAACAATAAAGAACCTTTCGGAAGATGAGCAAGAAATTATACTGCATTTAACAGAGATATTTGAAGGTGAAGAAGAGACTATTAATGAGTATGTCAAGAATGAGTTAATTGATAGATAGTGTAATAATTGATATAATATATTTGGCTAAATTGCACAATAGCTAAATTTAGAGGGGATGGGAGTTGATCCTGTACCCTTTATTTTTTTGTCGAAGAAAAGGTTAACATTTGACACATGACTGACAAAAACTAATATTAATATATTATTATAAAGTGAGGTGAAACAAATATGGGGAATATAATGAAAATTAACTTGTATGTAAATAATCAAAGTAAAAAGAAAAATAAATTGAATTTGAAAACAGCAGAAAAAGTTATTTTAGAATATAACGATTGGATAAAAAGGACCCACAGAGAGGATAAAATAGAGAACTATGAAAGATTTTTACAAGATCAATAATTATTTTTAGAGGTAGGTTAGACGTTAAGGTTTAATCTACCTCATTTTTTATTTTGTGGAAGACTTGTCAAAAGTATATGTTTTATAGAAATCATACACTTACAGAATATGTTGTAATAAACTCATAGTGCGAGCTACGAAGTAGCACGCAGATGCGTGATACTAATCACGGATGCAGCTACATCCAATGTAGATTTGACGAAGCAATTAATATAAATTATGTTCTTTGAAAACTGAATAATGTGATGTTTTATAAAATATGGTATGATTAACTAAAAGATAAATTTGAATTTGGCAGATTATTTATATTAGTGGAGGTAATGGAATGAATGTTGAAATTAAAAAATTAACACCTGCTCACTTAGAAGAATATATAAACTTTTTCGAGACGACGCCACATGATGACAATATCCCTGAGCATACCTGTTATTGTGAGTGTTGGTGTAGTGCAGACCACCGTTTCGGAACAGGTATTCCATCGCGTGAAGAAAGAAAAGCAATGGCTATTGAATATGTTAAGAGCGGAAAAATACAAGGATATTTAGCATATTTTGACGGTTGTATCGTTGGTTGGTGTAACGCAAATACAAAGACAGAATGTTTGAACTGTATCGGCTGGTATCGTTTTATGCCCCAAGTAAATGAATTGGAGATTGACACAAGTGATAAAGTAAAATCTATATATTGTTTTCTTGTTGCACCTGATATGAAAAGAAAAGGAATAGCAAAACAATTATTGCAATATGCTTGTCAAGACGCGACGAATGATGGTTATGATTATGTTGAAGTATATCCCGAAAAAGAAACTACAGATGAACGTAAACATTTTATGGGGTTTGTTGATATGTATAAAAACTTGGGCTTTACTATTCATGCAGAAACAAAGCAAAAATTTGTAATGAGGAAACAGCTAGAGGGCACCATAGTATGAGCATTATATGAAGCAGACAAATTTTAATTTGTAGAGTTGCTTATTTATATTTGAGAATTTAATAGTAAATTAAAATATCACATTATTCAAAAGTAAATGAATTATGTGATATTTTTTGTTGCGCAATTCTAATATTAGATGTAGATTTAAGTTATGTAAGATATTTTACTCATTACAAAGGAAACTTCTAATTATCCATACAATCAGAAGTTGATGTGACTATAGAAAAATGTTTAATAAATTTATTTTAATTAAGTATTTAAGATAGGGAAGGAGATTCCTAGATGATAGTATCCCCTTCTTTTTTTACATGTCTGTACTATAAAAATTATTTATGATTTCAGACTCACTCCAAGTATTTTTGCTTGTTCTTGAATTTCTGAAGGAATTTCATTTTTAGAAGCAGTTTCATCTAAAGTTATACTGCCAAGAATGTTATATCCACCAGCTTTAAGCACTATTTCCATAGCTTGCAGAGTACATTTACTTTGGGTTGGAAGTTGGCTAATTGAGAAAGGTGCATTATACATGTTTAGTTGACATAAAATAACATTGTAGTAAAATATATATATAAAATAAAGAATGGATGTGAAGTTATGTCAAAAGTACTTTTTTTAAGTATACCTGCTCATGGACATGTTAATCCTACATTAGGATTAGTAAATGAATTAATAAAACAAGGTGAGGAAATTACTTATTTTTGCTCAGAAGATTTTAAAGAAAAAATTGAAAAAACAGGTGCTGAATTTAAAAGTTATAAAGTAGAAGAAAATCTTTTTAAAAGAAAACATAATACTTCTAATGATATGAAGATAGATAAACTTCTCGATGGTATAAATGAAACACTTAAATCAAGTGATAAAATTATAAAAGACATCTTAAATCAAATTAAGGATAAAAAATTTGATTATATTATATACACAGCTATGTTTCCTTTTGGAAATGCCATTGCTCAAATACTAAAACTACCTTCTGTTTCTTCTTTTGCAGTGTTTGCTACCCCTAAAGAGCTTATGTCTCAAGACAAAGGATTAATGGATGAAAAGTTAATGAAAAATCATCCAGCTATAGATACTTACAAAAAAGTTTCAGAACAATTAAAAGAAGTTTATAATGTGGAAATGCCTCATAACATTTTTGAATTATTTTTTAATAAGGGGGATATAAATATTGCGTATACTTCTAAATATTTTGTTGCGCATCCAGAATATTATGAGGATAGCTTTAAATTTATAGGTCCACCAATATATGATAGAAAAGAAAACTTAGATTTTCCTTTTGAAAAATTAGAAGGAAAGAAAGTTGTTTATATTTCACTGGGCACAGTCTTTAATAATACTGATAGTAATCTCTATGATATCTTCTTTAAAACATTTGCTAACACTGATGATGTTGTTGTTATGACAGCATACAATGTAGATTTATCTGAATTTGATATACCTAATAACTTTATTGTAAGAAATTATGTTCCTCAATCAGAAGTTTTAAAGTATACTGATGTAGCAATAACTCATGCAGGAATGAATAGTACTAATGATTTATTGTATAATAATGTACCTTTTGTAGCAATACCTATAGGAGCAGATCAACCATATATGGCAAAAAGAGCTGAAGAATTAGGGGCAACTATTTCTCTTGATAAGGACAATCTTACTCCAGAAATTCTAAGGAATTCTGTTAAGAAGGTTTTAACTGATCCAAGTTATCTTGAAAATATAAAAGAAATAAGTAATTCTTTTAAAGGAGCTGGTGGTTATAAAAAGGCAGTTGAAGAAATTTTTAAGTTAAAAAGAGAAAAAAGTTATTCTTAAAATGCCTAGAAAGCTAAGTTCTGATCAAGAACAAAAACTTATTATTGAGATAACCCTTTTAGAAGAGATGAAATATATGCTTGAATTTTAATGTTTTTAATCCCAACCTAAAGGGCGTATAGATAGGTAAAATCATCAGTTTTAAATAATGCATTCTTTAGAAATTTGTTTAGTGTTACAGGCATTATACAAGCAGTCATGGTATGCATGATAGTAAGAGTGAAATGTTATTTGTAAGTGATGATTATATTCGTAATTTTCTTGAACTATGTAGTCATTAAATTGGCTGCATTTTTTTGTCCAAAATAAAAAGGCAGAGCCTAAGCTCCACCAGTCCATTTTGCAATTTTATTTTAACATATATAAATTAATATTTAAAGAGATAGTAGGGTGATGAAGGCAGTAGATAGAATCCACTACTGCTTATTTTTGTTAAAAATTCAGAAATTAACTTACATAATATATTATAATTAGTGGGCAATGGTAAATTTATACGAAGTAACGATTAGTTAAATGATCATTCATAAGCCAAAAAAATATTTTTATATGCCACTGCATTAAAAAAACGCCACTGTAAATGTGACGTTTTTGTAAATTTTTCATCTTTACTATATTCAGTATACCATAAATCAAGGGAAATGTCAATACTTGTAATGTATTTAATAAATTGGTATTAATTATTAGAGGTGATAATTTTATGGAACAAAAAAGTATGACTGCATTGATTAGTGCATTTTCAAGAGCATATCATTCAGTGAAAAACAAAGAGAAAGTTTTTGATGATTACTTAGCAAAGGACATTCTAACTCAGAATGAATACGAACAAATTTCAAGTAATATGTCAAAAGGAATCAAATTTTTCAATCCATCATTTGATGGTACACAGGATGAAGCATTGCGTTGGATTGTTGATAATCAGTTATCTCCAACTCCAATTGGTAGAGCGGCATTTACAGAAAGATCGCTTGAAAATGCAGTAAAAATTGGAGCAAAGCAATATTTAATTTTTGCTGCTGGGTATGATACATTTGCGTATCGTCAGCCTGACTGGGCAAAAAATATTCAAATATTTGAACTTGACCATCCTTTAACTGGGGGGGATAAGCAAAAGCGTATTCAATCAGTAATACCAGAAATACCTTCGAATCTATACTATATACCAATTGATTTTACAGAAAAGACTTGGGAAAGAAATTTAATTAAATGTTCGAAATTTGATCAAAGCAAAATAAGTTTTTGCAGTTTACTTGGAGTAAATTACTATTTGACTAAGGAAGATTTTGCACATGCAATCAACATTATTTCAAGTATTGTGCCAAAAGGCAGTAGTATTGTTTTTGATTATCAAGATGAGGATACTTATACTCCAAAGGCAGGTGAAAGAGTTAAAAAACAAATTGCAATGACTAGTACTACAAACGAAAAAATGCTTGCAAGTTATTCTTATTTAGAGTTGGAAAAACTATTGGCTCATAGTAATTTCTTAATTTATGAGCATTTGACACCAAGTGAAATAACTGAACAGTATTTCAAAAAATATAATCAAGCAAATCCAGAGCACCCTATAAAAGCATTTGATAATGTGAATTATTGCTTAGCAGTGAAGAAATAAAAGTAAAATTGAAGAAATAATTAATACGTGAGTTTCTATTATTGTGTGACCTTGATATAGGAGATGAGGATTCGTTATAGCAGAAGAAGCAAATGAAGAAGATGATTTTCTAATAATATCATTTGAAAAATTAATGTTTTTAAAGGTATTGGCTATGAGACAATCAAAATATTTAAGGGATTTGGAACTAATGAGAGATAGAATGGCTAAAATAAACACAATGTTGCATGATTTCTATTAAGATAAAATATAACAAGAATACGGAGGAGGTTTTGCATGAGTGAATTTTTGAAATTAGAAGATTTTATTGAGCTTTCAGATGTAAGTTATCAAGAAGCTATAGTCCAATTTTTACAGGATAACGGAATAACGATTGATGATTTTGAGTATGTAGGGAAATGTGATTCTGAGTGCCCGGAATGTGATGCGGAAAGATTTAGTGTATGGCGTAGGGATATAGGATTCATCAAAGAAGAAAACATTTTTACTTTCGATTTGGATGCCGCTGATGAAACATTGGATTTCGCTATATACTGGTGTAATAAATGTAGTAAGTGGACTACTTATATTGAGTAACGCATTATTCTTAAAGTATGTAGTCATTAAATTGGCTGCATTTTTTTGTCCAAAATAAAAAGGCAGAGCCGAAGCTCCACCAGTCCATTTTGCAATTTTATTTTAACATATATAAATTAATATTTAAAGAGATAGTATAAGCAACTAAAAATACTATCTCTATTTTAATTAGGCTATAAATTATTCAGTTTATAGTGTTACCATAACAATATAAAAATATACAGCATAAAGAATACATAAAGTTGTTAATATTAGCGTTATTTTAATTTTTTCATAACTTACTTTCAATTCGCTACCTCATCTTTTATTTAGAGTATTTGACAAAAGTTACGAATAATATACAATCAAGGTAATGATTTAAGCTCTCAAATAAAAAATGTAACTGTAGATAAACAAGATCCCTGCTAAATTAATTCTAGAATAAAATAACAATACTATTACTTTATTCTACATCACCCCCCACCGCCAGATACTAAAATAAAGTATCTATCACCGTCTAAATGTAAATATATCATTTTCCCGTATCCACTTATAAAATCTTTCTTTTTACTATAAATTCTTTTACCTGTGAACTTATCAATATTTCGAGAAATTTCATATTGTGGTTTTTCATCATCTGTTAACACTACGATTCGTTGACTGTTATCATAACTATATCCAACACAGGTCACCCTTTCAGGATAACTAAATACACTCCAAGTCCCATATAATGCACGATTTATGATTGATATAGATACAGTAATCAAAAATAATAATATCATTACTATGGATATTATTATTTTTTTGATTTTTTCATTAATCTTCCCCTTGTCTTCTTTATATATTAAAATTACCATATTTATAATCAATATCAAAAAATAAAAAATTGTGAATAAAGGTGTTTGGAGTGATTTAAATAAGTTGAAAACATATACAGGACTGTTTTTTTTATTCTATAGGAAATTATAATAAAGCCAAATCTGTGGATAACTTTTGGAGGTAGCAGAAACACACAGTCTACGAAGCAGATTTTTTTAACTCAAAGTGCCTTAGGGCACGGCTCAAATTGCTTTAGAAGTCCCCTTGAAATGTTTAACACGTAAAATTTAGTCGTAAAAAGCAAATGCATATATAATATTGCTTTTTACGACTAATTTTTACGTATTCCAAGATAAATCTACTTTGACAACCTTTACGTTTTAGGAATATTTAACTATAATTAGGTTATTATAGTATTTATTAATTTATTAATAATATTTAAATTAATAATATTTAATTTATTTAATTTAAGGAGTGTGTATTAAATGAGAAAAAAAGTGATTTCAATTCTTTCTGTTGCAGCATTAGTACTATCAATGGGTATTGCACCAGTAAAAACTAGTGCAGCTACATCTGGAGACATTACTATTGAACCAAATGGATCTGTTACCTTACAACAAGCTATTGACAAAATACAACCAGGTAAAACTATCTATTTGAAAAGTGGTACATATAAATTTACTAAACCAATAACTATTGCAGAAGGTAATAATGGTTCTTCAGGTAAAGAAAAGAAGATAGCTGTTAGTGGAAGTGGTAAAGCTGTTTTAGATTTTTCTGGCATGTCTTATGGTGATTCAAACAGAGGTATAATTGCTTGTGGTAATTACTGGAATATAAGCAGCTTGAATATTCAAAAAGCTGGTGATAATGGTATGCTTTTAGCTGGTAGTAACAATATAATTGCTAATTGCGAATTCTATGCCAACAGAGATTCTGGACTTCAAATATCTAGATTCAATTCTAAATATAACTCAATAAGTCAATGGCCAAGTAATAATACTATTCAAGATTCTTACTCACATAGTAATTATGATCCAGATAATGGGGAAGATGCTGATGGATTTGCAGCTAAATTAACTTGTGGAAATGGAAATAAATTCATTAGATGTATATCTAAATACAATGTTGATGATGGTTGGGATCTTTTTACTAAGCCAGATACTGGTGTAATTGGTTCTATTTATTTTGAAGATTGTGAAGCTAGTAATAATGGTAAAACAGAATCTGGACAAGCAACAAAAAATAGTGATGGAAATGGGTTTAAACTAGGTGGAAGCAAAATGAGTGTGGCTCACACTTTAGTAAGATGTAAAGCCTTTAATAACAAAAAGCATGGATTTACATGGAATAGCAACCCTGGAAAACTTACATTAGTCAACTGCCAGGCAAGTGGTAATGGTGGAAATGATTTTGAAAAGGTAACTAACACTAAGAAATAATATTTTATTCTTAATCTAAACAATTTCGCTAAAGATTATTATAGGTGGACAATCCCACCTATAATTTTTTTGCATATTTCAACACTATATTAAAACATAGCCAAATGAAAAAGGAGAATCGCTCCTAATTAAATTTAATTAGGAGCGATTCTCCTTTTTATTATAGTTTGAATTTTAAAAATGTATTTCTAGACGGAATTTCATGTTTATAGAGATATCTATACAAAGTTCTTTTCGATATATCCAATAATTCACAAAACTGATTCTTATTGAGGTTAGTATCCTTATTAATTAAATTTTCTAAATACCGAGGGAAATTATCAATGTTTTCTAAATATCCATCATAAAAATATTTAGTATCAAGATTAAAAAAAATAGCTAATTTTATTGAATTCTCCTTTGTAGGGAATAATTCACTACGTTCATATTTAGATATATTAGATTTACCAATGTTAGTACCAATTGATACATCCTTTTGAGTTAAATTATTTAACTTCCTAAGTCTAATTAAATTTTCAGCTATTGTATTAGCGGGCAATTCTTTAAATTCATTTTTTAAATCAATCCTCAAAATATAATTATCAAATATCGTTTTTTCATGTATCGTGCATTTAAAGGTGGCGTAGGCGATTATGTTGCACTTTTTGAACCAACAGCATCAGTTCTTGCAAAAGAGGGAACAGGGGCAATTCTTGCATCAGTTGGTAAAGAGTCAGGTCTTATTCCTTATACTTGTTATTTTACAACAAAATCATATATGGATAAAAATCCAAAGGTTATTGAAAATTTTACAAAAGCAATTTATGAGGGACAAGTATGGTTCTTTAGTCATAGCACAGAAGAAGTTGCGGATAGCATAATGCAGTATTTCCCAGGGACAGAGAAAGAGACAATCATGACTGTTATTGACAATTACAAAAACATTGATGCCATAGCTCATACACCAGAAATTAAAGAAGAAAATTTAAGCAGACTTATGAATATAATTTCAGAGTATGATTCAAGTTTAATGACACAAAGACCCGAATTCAGCAAGATAGTAGATAATTCATATGCACAAAAAGTAGTTAAGTAAAGATGCATAAAGATAAAGATAAAGATAAAGATAAAGATAAAGATAAAGAGGTGGTGAGTTAAATTTGGGTTTGCTTAAAATATCAAATATATCTCTGAATTATCAATCAATTAAAGGAGAAACAAAAGCTTTAAATAATGTGAACTTTGAAGCTAATGAAGGTGACTTTATTTCTATTTTAGGGCCATCGGGATGTGGTAAATCTACTTTGCTTAATATAATGAGTGGTTTACTAAAACCATCAAATGGACAAGTATTATACAAAGGAGAAGATATAAAAAGTAATTTGGATAAAATAGGATATATGTTTCAAAAGGATAACCTTTTTGAATGGAATACTGTTTGGGAAAATGTTATTCTTGGATTGAAAATAAAAAAACAACTAAATGCTGAATCACAAGAAAGAGTACATGAATTATTAGATGCTTATGGATTATTAAGGTTTAAGAATCATTATCCAAGCGAACTTTCAGGTGGTATGAAGCAAAGAGTTGCTCTTATAAGAACTTTAGCTTTAAAACCAGAAATACTTTTTCTAGATGAGCCTTTTTCAGCTCTGGATTATCAATCAAGACTTTTAGTTTGTGATGATGTTTATAAGATAATAAAAACAGAAAAGAAAACAGCGATTATGGTAACACATGATATTGCAGAAGCTATTTCTATATCTGAAAAAGTAATAGTATTAACCAAAAGACCATCTAATGTAAAAGTACAAATTCCTATAGATTTTGAAAATGATGATTTAACTCCATTTCAAAAAAGAAAAAATCCACAGTTTAGTGGCTATTTTAATAGATTATGGAAGGAGTTGGATCAAGCAAATGAGTAATAAACAGGATACACATTTTTCTAAAAGACAAGGAGAAGAGAAGAAAGATGAAAAAGAGTACTATTTAAATAAAAGTTTAAAAGTAAACAATAAATATAAAAGTTCAAAAAACAAAGATAAAATTAATAAAAGTTTAAAGACGGAAGAGAATATTAGTAAAAGCTCAAAGAATGGAGATAAAATTAGTAAAGAACATGAAGTTTATTTAAAAAAGGTAATTTCAACTAAAAGGAGAATTGCGGTTACTAGAGTTCTTATACTTGTTATTTTTATTGCTTTATGGCAAATCGCTGCAAGTTTTAAATGGATTGATCCATTTCTAACATCAAGTCCAAGTCGAGTAATTAAGTCATTTATATCTTTATATGAAGATGGAAGCTTGTTTAAGCATATAGGTATTACTTGTTATGAAACTATTTTAGGTTTTTCGCTCGGAACAATTTTAGGGGCATTAATGGCAATAATTTTATGGTCATTTCCTCTTGCAGCAAAAATATTAGATCCATATTTAGTTGTTTTAAATGCACTTCCTAAAGTTGCATTAGCTCCTATTATAATATTTTGGATTGGAAATGGAATGCCTGCAATAATTGTTATTGCACTTTTAATTTCAGTTGTAACAACAGTTATAAGCGTATTAACTGGCTTTAACGAAATAGACACAGAAAAAATTATGCTGATGAATACATTTAGAGCTTCTAAAGTGCAAATATTAAGATATTTAATATTCCCATATTCTATTCCAATTTTTATTTCAGCTTTAAAAATAAATGTTGGTTTATCTTGGGTAGGTGTAATTATGGGTGAATTTTTGGTTGCAAAGAATGGTTTAGGTTTTTTAATAGTATATGGAGGACAAGTTGCTCAGTTAGATATGGTAATGATGAGTATAGTTATTCTCTCAGCAATTGCATTTATTATGTATGAAATGGTTGCTTTTGCAGAAAAAAATCTTGTAAAAGATAAAAATTAAAAATAATGCAGTTAGAAAGGTTATCGTTAAAAAGATAACCTTTACTTAAGGTGAAAAGCAGTTTTACTTATTCTTTTAATAGTGGTAAATTAAAAGATAAGAGACATCTAAAAATAATAGTCGAAGTAAAGACTAGTTAAATTTTTTATGTCATATGCCTTAGTAATTGGAGGAGGATAAAATTGAAATTATTTAGAGAAGCATTAATTATACTCGGAATTTATTTAGTTGGAGAGTTATTGTCAACATCCATTCACTTGCCGATACCAGGGAATATTTTAGGTATGGTAATATTATTTATATTATTATGCACTAAGATAGTTAAGGTTGATAATATATCTAATGTAACAAATTTTTTATTAGATCATTTAGCATTCTTTTTCATTCCAGCAGGAGTAGGGCTTATGGCTTCACTTGGAATAATAAAATCAACTTGGTGGCAGTTATTAATAGTTTGTATATTAACGACAACAATAATAATAGGAGTTACAGGAATTATTGTGCAGAGCATTTCAAAGAAAACAAAAGAAAAAAATCTTTAAATTATATACTATACAAGGCATAACTTGGATTTATTAGCTAATATGTTTATTTTATGTCATAGATAAGGTATATTTTTAGGGGCATATATTTATTTTATATGTCTAAAATATAGAAGAAATGAAGGTGAAATATTTGGAGATATTAACTAATAATATTTTATTTGGATTAGTGCTTTCACTAGCTGCTTTTGAAGCGGGTATATTTATTAATAGAAATACAAGAATACCAATCTTAAATCCATTACTTATTGCAATAGCACTTATAATATGTTTTTTATTTGCATTTCATATTGACTTTGATACATATAATAAAGGTGGTCAATTTATAAACATGTTTCTTGGACCATCAACTGTAGTACTTGCAGTACCTTTATATAAACAACTTGATTTACTTAAAAAGAATGCTAAAGCTATTTTGACTGGAATATTTGTAGGGAGTGTTATAGGTGTATTTTCTATAATAGGAATATCATATTTAGTAGGTTTAGATTCCAGTATAATAAAATCATTAGTTCCAAAATCAGTGACAACACCTATAGGAATATCAATAAGTAGCCAGCTAGGTGGTTTAGTTCCAATAACAGTATTAGCTATTATAGTTACAGGTATAATTGGCGCTGTATTTGGACCAACTATATGTAAAGTATTTAGAATAAAAGATAAGGTGGCTATTGGTGTATCAATAGGCACTGCTGCACATGCAGTTGGAACTAGTAAGGCATTAGAGTTAGGTGAAATAGAAGGCGCTATGAGCAGTCTCTCAATAGGGATTGCAGGGATTATGACAGTAATAATTGCACCTGCTACATATAATATAGCAGTATTTATATATCATATGATAAAGTAATTGATGAAATTAAAATAAGTCCCGTAGAAATTCTGCGGGACTATTTCTATGTATATATTTAAAATATGAATTGCAGTATTTGATTAGATATGATAGTGTATAAATTGTTTGTTTTAGTAGAAATATATATTAATGGATTTAGAAATACAAGGAGGATAATTATGAAGATATTAAAAGAATATGGAATTATAACAGTAGGATTAATATTAGTACTGATATCATTTGAGTTCTTCTTCTTTCCAAATAAAATAGCATCAGGTGGAGTATCTGGTTTAGCACTTGTAATTAACAATATTATTGGCATTGATACAGGTATAGTAATGATAATCTCTAATGTTATATTATTTGTATTAGCATTTGTGCTTATTGGAGGAAATTTTGGCATTAAAAGCATGTATGCAGCATTTGGGTTATCTGTTGCTTTATCGATTATAGAAAAAAATTATACACCGGTAGCAGTTACAAGTAATTTAATGCTTGCTTCAATATTTGGAAGTGTAGTTTTAGCTTTAGGAACAGCAATTATGCTTACTCAAGATGCTACAACTGGAGGTACAAGTATAACTGCAAAAATATTAAATAAATATGCGCATATAGATTTTGGTAAGGCACTTCTAATATCGGATTCTATTGTAATAATGCTTGCAATGTATACATTTGGAACGGAACTAGCTTTATTTGGACTACTTAGCATTTATTTAACAGGAAATTTAATTGATAAATTTATAGATGGGTTAAATTTATCAAAACAAGTTATGGTATTTACAAAGCAGGAACAACTTGTTTCAAATTATATAATTAAGGATATAGATAGAGGATGTACAGTTTTTTATGGAAAGGGTGGATACACTGGAAAAGATAACTGTGTGATTTTAACTATATTAACTAGAAATCAATTTATAAAATTAAAGAAATTCATTAAGGATAATGATGAAAATGCCTTTATAACAGTTAATGAAACAAGCGAAGTTTTAGGAAAAGGTTTTAAAAGCTTAAATGAATAAAAATTAAAATAATACTTTTATAGAATAAAATTATCTGAAGCCCCATAAATAAAGGAGTTTAGCAATATTTACTTGTTGATTGTGATAATACTTGCAAATTATAATTATGTAGAATGATTATAATTAGTAAAAAACAATAAATTTAGTAATAGATGTGGGAGACGCGTAAATATGGATTGTGATGATGAACTACTTATAACTTATGGGTTAGGATATGTTTTTGAGAAGAGCAGATTATTGATTATTTCAGAAATTGAACAAAAAACAGTATTAAAATATGAAATGAATATGATGGAAGAAATAAGCAGTATTAATAAATTAAATGAAATATTTAATATTAAGTGTGCTTTGAAGTTTCCAAAGGATTATGTTTCAAATATAGAAGAAGCATTGGAAGAAAAGTTGTTAAAAACTATTCCTATGATAACATCGATAAAAACTAAAAATATGGATAAGCAAGTTCATCTTATGGAGGAATATGCAAAAAAAGACTTAAGCCAATTGAGATTAAAAAAAGAAGGATATATGCAAAAAGACTCAAACTTAATAAAGCAATATTTAGACAATTGTGCTGAAAATTTAGAAATAGGAATAAAAGAGAAAAAATACTCAAAATATAATAAAATAATTTTAAAAATAATTTTAACTGCTAGCTTTGGAAATGAATTTGGTCATTTTTTAACTGAACAAGGACAAGTTATTAGTAAGGGAAATGATAAGAAATTTATAGAAGAACAATTAAAAAATAATATTAAAAATAACTTTTTAATAAAAAAGAAATATAATGAACTTGATTTTTTGAATTTAATATTGTTCCTTGAAGAATGGCAAAAAAAACATTTTAGTTGGGATCAAAAGTATACAAGTTTAATGTTATCTATTGATAAAAAAGGCAATAAATATAAAGGCTTAAAATCAGAGCTAAAAGATTCTGTAATTTCATTTATAAAAGAAAAGAGATATTTATATTTTCCATTTGGCAGATATAATGAAGAAAATGCATTTATAACCTTAGATAATGATATGTGTCTGAAAAGCAATAATAAAGAAAATGATGCAAACTCACATAATAATAATAGCCGAACAATTTTAGAAAAAAAAGAAAAGAATTTATATGAAATTATTTTAAGGAATTATGAAGAAATTGATTTAGAATATAGCAAGGAACTAGGCTATTTGCTTTTATATAATAAGAATGAAGTTTATATTTCGGTAGTTATTTATAATAAAAAAAATGAGAAAATAGAATGTGTAAATGAATACGAAAATTTTAATGAGAAAATGATTGAAATATTAGAAAAACATTTTATAATTTAGATTGATAATTTCTTATATAGACCAGAATTATAGACTTTTTTTACCGTAGAGATTATAATAATTGTATATTAAAATAGCAATTGGAGATTTCTTATGGATAAAATGGATTATAGAATATTAAAATGTTTAAAATCAAATGCAAGAAATAAAGCATCTGATATAAGTAAAGAAATTCATTTATCAGTTTCTGCAGTTCTTGAGCGTATACGCAAAATGGAAAAAAATAAAATAATTAAAAGTTATACTATTGTTGTAGATCAGAAAAAATTAGGTAATGATATGACGGCATTAATGGAAGTGAGTCTTGAACATCCAAGATTCTATGATTCTTTCACTACTGCTATTAAAAATAACAATAATATTGTTTCATGTTATTATTTAACTGGAGATTTTGATTTTATGATTAAAATATTTTGTAAATCATCTGATCAGCTTGAAAAAATTCATCGTGAAATAAAGAGTTTAGAAGGTGTATCAGCAACAAAAACCCATTTTGTTTTGAAAGATGTAAAAAACATATTTAGTGTCATACCAGATATAGAGGAATAAAAAAACATGGAGCTATCGCAAAATGATTACAATTTAATCAGGAGCGACGCTCCTTTTTTTATAAAATTGTAAACGCGCATATTAAAAAATAGAAGACCAATATAAAATGCTAGAGTATATTGGTCTTCTATTTTATTGTAGTAATCTTGATATTCTATTCAATGATTAAGTAAAGATAAATATATTTCTTTTAATATTCTAATAGGCTGATTTTAAATCATATATTTTAAAGTAATGTTAATTTATATTGAAAAATGAATGGCAGAAAAAATATTGAATTATCTTCTTAAATTTAATGAATAACTTAAATGTGAGCTAATATAAATTTTAAAGCAAAGAAATAGTAAGTAATTTATACAAAGAAGTATTTTATTATTACTATGTTTTGAAATATAAGATTGTATTAATCTCAATCACAAAAATTTAGTATGAGTAAAATTTCTGGTGACAAATTTTAGGTATTAATAGTAGAGGGGGAAAGCATAATGATTGAAAAGTTCAAAAATGTTAATTATACGAGAAAAAAAGAAAAGAAGACATCATTAGATTTTTTAAATATGAATATTGCAAGAAAAGCTCAAAAGTTTCATAGGAGTTTTCATAACTATAGTATGACACCACTTACAGAATTAAAAGAATTAGCACATACTTTAGGTGTAAGCAATATATATATAAAGGATGAATCATATAGATTTGGGTTAAATGCTTTTAAAGTATTAGGAGGAAGTTATGCAATAGGAAATTATATTGCTGAGAAATTAGGAAAGGATATAGATGAGCTTCCATACGATAGAATGATTTCGGGTGAAGTAAGGAATAAACTTGGAGATATAACATTTATTACTGCAACAGATGGAAATCATGGGCGTGGAGTAGCATGGACAGCAAATAGATTAAAGCAAAAATCTGTAGTTTATATGCCAAAAGGAAGTTCATTAGAAAGATTAAAAAATATAAAAGCTGAAGGTGCCGAGGCTTCAGTAATTGATATGAATTATGATGAAGCAGTAAGATTTGCCAATGAATTAGCAGAGAAAAATGGATGGGTGATGGTTCAAGACACAGCATGGGAAGGATATGAAAAAATTCCAACCTGGATTATGCAGGGGTATACTACAATGGCATATGAAGCATATATGCAGTTACAAGAAATGAGGGAAGAAATTCCAACACATATTTTTTTGCAGGCAGGTGTTGGAGCATTTGCAGGTGCAGTTCAAGGTTTCTTTGCTAGTGTTATTGGTCAAAATAGACCAATAACAACAATAGTAGAACCCAATAAAGCTGATTGTATTTATAGAACAGCAGAAAAAAATGATGGAAAGCTTCATTTTGTAACAGGGGATATGGATACAATAATGGCAGGGCTTGCTTGTGGGGAACCTTGCAGAATAGGATATGAAGTACTTAGAGATTATAGCGACAATTTTGTATCATGTCCAGATTATGTAACAGCAAAAGGCATGAGAGTTATGGGAAATCCAATTGGTAACGATAAAAAAATTATTTCAGGAGAAAGTGGTGCAGTTACTCTTGGATTAGTTGCAGAAATTATGCACAATAAGAATTTGAAGTGGTTAAAAGAAGAATTAAAGCTTGATGAAAATTCAAGAATACTATGCTTCAGCACAGAAGGAAATACAGATAAGACAAGTTATAAGGATATTGTTTGGAATGGAAAATATCCAAGCTATAAATAAGCAACGATACGCTATATGGACGAAATCACATACATTTTTGGTGCAGTAATGCGAGGTAAGTTTGGTTAATATGTATTGATATTCTAATTATAAGTTATGTTTCAAATTTGTCTATCTCCTCTATGTAAGATGATAGTCTTCTAAAGACTGATAAAGGAACAATAGAAGAAAGAACAGAAAGTTGGGGCATAAGAAAAACATAATTAGTATATATGTTTGTGGAAAAGAAATATAAAAAGGGGTTGATTATTTATGGATAAGAATAAAAAAGATAAATTAATAAAACTATGTCAAGATGTTATTAGAATACAAAGCTACTCTGGTAGTGAAGGAAATGTAGTTAAGTGCCTTGAAGAAAATATGAAAAGTATAGGTTTTGATGATATCACTGTAGATAAGTATGGAAGCATAATTGGAAAAATAAAAGGAAATAAGCCAGGCAATAAAGTGCTTTTTGATGCACATATAGATACAGTTCCAGTTGAAAACTTGGAAGATTGGAAACACGATCCATTTGGGGCTGAAATATGTGAAAATAGAATCTATGGAAGAGGCACATCTGACATGAAAGGGTCCTTAGCAGCTATGATAATTGCAGCAGAATATTTTTCTAAAGATAATAATAAAGATTTTCCTGGGGAAATATATATTTCAGGAGTTGTTCATGAAGAATGCTTTGAAGGAGTTGCAGCAAGAAATATAAGTGAACTTGTAAAACCAGATTACGTTGTAATAGGAGAAGCTTCTGAACTTAATTTAAAAATAGGACAACGTGGACGTGCTGAAATTGTAGTGGAAACCTTTGGAGTTCCAGCCCATTCTGCTAATCCTGACAAAGGAATTAATGCTGTATATAGCATGTCAAAGATAATAAATAAACTTCAAGAAATTAAATATGAAGAAGATGAGTTTTTAGGAAAGGGAATTCTAGAACTTACAGATATTAAATCATCACCTTATCCAGGCGCATCAGTTGTACCAAGCTATTGCAAAGCAACTTATGATAGAAGGTTATTAGTTGAGGAAATTAAACAAGGAGTTTTAGAACCTATAGAAAAATTGATTAAAGAATTAAGAAGTGAATCTCCTAATATTAATTACAAAGTCTCTTATGCAAAAGGAACTGAAAAGTGCCATACAGGAGGAATCATTGAAGGTGAGAGATTTTTCCCAGCATGGTGTTATAAAGAAGACGCAAAGTTTATACAAGAAACTTTTAAAGGTTTATGCAGCATAGGGTTAAAGCCTAAGATAACGAATTATTCGTTCTGTACCAATGGAAGTCATTATGCTGGAGAAGCTAAAATAAAAACTATAGGATTTGGTCCATCAAAAGAAAATATAGCTCATACTATAGATGAATATATTGAAATAGAGCAGCTGGTAGGTGCGTGTGAAGGTTATTACAAAATAATGGAAACATTATTAGGATTAGAGGAATAAGAAATGAAGTGGATGATAAGCAATGGAACTATAGTTGATGGAACTAAAAGAAAAGCATATGCTGGTGACATAATAATAAAGGATGATACTATTGTTGAAATTGGTGACTTAGAACATAAAAAAGAAGAAATGGAATATGTATTGGATGCAGCAAATCTAATTGTTGCTCCAGGTTTTATTGATACGCACAGCCATTCAGACTTGAAAATATTAAGTGATCAAGATATTAAACCTAAAATATATCAAGGAATAACTACTGAAGTTTTAGGACAGGATGGTATATCTATGGCTCCACTTCCAAGTGAATTTATTAAGGATTGGAGAAAGAATTTAAGCGGTCTTGAAGGAGACAGTGATGAAATTTCATGGAATTATAAAAGCGTAAAAGATTATTTTAATGCAATTGAAGATAAGGGATTAATATCTAATGTATGCTATCTTGTACCTCATGGGAATATTAGAATGGAAGCAATGGGACTTTCAGCTAATAAAGCAACCAAAGAGGACATAGAAAACATGAAAGTAATTTTACGAAGAGAGCTTGAAGCTGGTGCAATTGGCTTATCTTCAGGCCTTATATATATTCCATGTGCTTATGGTGATACGGAAGAATTAATTGAGCTATGTAAAGTGGTTGCAGAATACAATAAGATTTTTGTTGTGCATCAAAGAAGTGAAGCAAACGAAATTATTGATTCTATGAAAGAAATAATTAGAATAGGCAAAGAAAGTAAAGTGAAAATACATTTTTCACATTTTAAAATATGTGGAAAAAATAATTGGGATAAGGCAGATAAAATGATTTCCCTTATTGAAGACTCGGAAAAGGAAGGTGTAAAGGTTTCTTTTGATCAATATCCTTATGAAGTTGGAAGTACTATGCTTAGTGTTATTATTCCACCTTGGGTCCATAGTGGTGGAGCTAATAAGATGCTTGAAAGAATAAAGTCAAAAGATTTAAGAGAAAAAATAATAAGTGAGATATATGAGACAAATTGCAATTGGGATAATTTTGTTGAGTTTGCAGGCATTGATGGTATATATATTACTTCTGTAAAAACTGATAAGAATAAAAATGTAATAGGAAAGAACTTAAAAGAATTAGGAGAAATGAAAGATAAAGAACCTATAGAAGCAACTTTGGATTTATTAATTGAAGAAGAAAATGCAGTTGGTATGATTGATTATTATGGTTCAGAAGAGCTGATAATAAAATTCATGAAAAGGGAAGAGCAAAATTTTTGCACAGATGGATTGCTTGGAGGAAAACCACATCCAAGAGTATATGGAGCTTTCCCAAGAGGACTTGGAAGATATGTGAGAGAACTTAAAGCGTTATCATTAGAGGAAGCAATATATAAAATGACATATAAATCTGCAACAACAATGGGAATAAAAGATCGTGGATGCATTGGTGAGAGTTATAAAGCTGATATAGTAATCTTTGATAAAGATAAGATTATAGATAAAGGCACATTTATAGAACCTAAGCAACATCCAGAAGGAATATCCTATGTAATTGTAAATGGGAATATTGTTGTAAAGAATAGTGAATATTTACCTGGCAATTATGGGACAATTATAAAATAAATAGTAACTTGTCACTCTTAGAAAAAGAGGTCTTATTTCAAAATCAGAAGTAAGGCCTCTTTTGTTTTTTTATTTGCTAATTGCTAACGAAAAGTGGTATAGATGGACAAAATTAAAATATAAATTAGTAAAGATGAGAGGAGATATTATTTTTGATTTAGGGACAGTAAATGGAAGATTATGTTTGGCGAAATAAGTGCAACTATCTCTAGGGGAAAAATTATAGTTAACGAAGGAAAATCTTGAGGTGGACAAGGTGAGCATTTAGCAAGGAGGTTACAAGTATGATTAAATCATTAATCAATGTTAATATATTTAATTATGATTCATTAAAAGAAAATTCTTATGTGTCATTTGATAAGCAAATAATAGAAGTAGGTCCTATGGAAAACTTTAAAGGAGCAGATGAAGTTTATGATTGCAATAAACAAATAGTAATGCCTGGGCTTGTAAATTGTCATAGTCATATATATTCAACTTTTGCTAGAGGATGGATTACTGAATTTAATCCTAAAACCTTTGTGGAATTATTAGAGCAAATGTGGTGGAAATTAGATAGAGTTCTTGAAGAAAAAGATATTTATTATAGTGGGCTTGTAAGTAGGATTGAATTTATAAAAAATGGAGTAACTACCGTAATTGATCATCATGCAAGTGGAAAAATTAAGGGAAGTTTAAGTTTATTAAAACGAGCATTATGCGACAATTCAGGAATAAGAGGAGTATTTTGTTTTGAAAGTAGTGACAGGTTTCCGCTAGATGATTGCATTGAAGAAAATTTAGAGTTTAGTAAAAGTAATTCAAGTATGGCAAAAGGATTATTTGGAATGCATTCTTGTCTAACATTAAGCGATGATTCTCTAAAAAAAATAGCTAGTAAAAGTCAGGGTTTACCAATACACATCCATGTAGGTGAAAGCGATGAAGACAATATTGAAAGTATTAAAAAATATAATAAAACTCCAATAGAAAGATTAGAAGAGCATGGCTTACTTAGAGAAACTTCAATTTTATCTCATTGTATTTATTTAAGTGAAAATGATATGGACATTTTAAAAAAGCATAATGTTTATGTAGCACTAAATCCTACTTCTAATTTCAATAATGCTGTTGGCTTAGCGGATGTATTAGAACTTGAAAAAAGAAATATAAAATGTTTGTTAGGTAATGATGGATTAGGATTCAATTTAACTAGAGATATAGTTAATTTAATGTATGGAATACGTTTGAAATACAAGAGTCCTACATCATATTCTTTGAATGATCTTAAAAGGATTTTAGAAAATAATTATGAATATGCAAGTACGATTTTGAATTGTAAACTTGGAAGAATTGAAGCAGGATATGAAGCGGATTTTTTAACGTTAGAATATAGTGCGCCTACGCCAATAACAGAAGACAATTTATTTGGCCATTTCTTCTATGGAATGCTAGATAATTTTAAACCTAAAAATGTTTGGTGTAATGGAAAAATTAAATTAAAAGATTATAAGATACAGCAAGATGAAGAAAAAATATATGAAGAAGCAAGAAAAATATCAAGAAAAATTTGGGAAAAGTGTAAGGAGAAATAATATGAGTTTAATTACGAGTTTAAGCGGAATAAAATTAAAAAATCCATTAATGCCAGCGTCAGGGCCGTTGGTTGGAGATAGTGAAAAAATGAAAATAATATCTGATTATGGAGTTGGTGGAATTGTTACAAAAACAATATCTAGCAAAGGTGCAGACGTAGTTAGACCTTGTATATATGGTGGACAAAATTTTGTCATGAATGCAGAGCTTTGGTCAGAATATGATCCGGAAATATGGATAGATAAATTTCTTCCAGAAATAAAGGCAGAAATAGATAAGCCGTTATTTATAAGTGTTGGATATTCTAAAGATGATATGGAAAACTTAATTCCCAAATTAGATAAATATGCAGATGCATTTGAAATATCTACTCATTATGTAGGTAAAGATTTAACAACAATAAAAGAAACTTTAATGACTATAAGAAAATATACAAAAAAACCTGTTTATATGAAAATGAGCCCACATATACCTGACCCTATTGGTTTTGCAAAAATGGTTATTGAAAATGGTGGTAATGGAGTTGTAGCAATTAATTCGTTAGGTCCAACTATGAAAATAGATATAGCTTCTAGAAAGGTTTTAATAGGAAACAAAGAAGGAGAAGTATGGACTTCAGGACCAGTAATAAAGCCAATAGCATTAGCACTTATTAACAAAATTAAGAAAGCGGTGCCACAGTGTGAAATCATAGGTGTTGGGGGAATATCCAGTGCAGAAGATGTAATAGAATTTTTACTTGCTGGAGCAAGTGCAGTTCAAATGTTATCAGCTGCAATGCTTAAAGGAAAAGATTTGTACAAAAATATAGTTGATGACCTTCCAAGTGTTTTAGAAAAATACGGATTTAACTCTATTGAAGAAGTGATAAATACTGAATTGCAAACTGGTAATCTAAAATATGATCCTATTTATCCAACTATTAATTATGATAAATGCGTTAACTGCAAATTATGTGAAAATATATGTCCATATTTTGCAATTAGTAGTGAAAATGAAAAGGTAGTAGTAGATAAGAATAACTGTTTCGGTTGTGGATTATGTGAATCAAAATGTCCTAAGAAAGCAATTGGAAATGTATTTTAAAACTTATGGTACGTTTACGTTTAGTTCAGTTAATAATTAACAATCAACAGTTAATTGTTAATTTTTAACTTTAAACTGAAAGAAGGGGGAAGATCATGGATGATATAAGAAAATCAGTTATAAAAACTGACCATAAAATTAAAGTAGACGGAAGTGCTAAATATATAGCAGATATAAAATTTAAAAATAGTTTACATGCTAAAACTTTACGCTCAGAAAAAGCGAAAGCTATGATAAAGAATATTATTATTCCGGAATTAAAAGATGGATATTATATAGTTCAAGGAAAAGATGTTCCAGGATTAAATAAAGTAAAAGTAATTCAAAATGATATGCCAATCTTTTCAGATACAGAAGTTAATTATATAGGCGAGCCTATACTTTTAGTAGTTGGTCCTGAACTTAAAGAAATTATAGAGATTTTAAATGAAATCAAAGTTGAATATGAAGAGGATATTCCTGTTTTTGATATGAGAGAAGCTAAGGATGCATTTGCTAAATATGAATATGAAAAAGGAAATATAAAAGATGCATTTAAAAAGGCTTCAAGAGTTATTGAAGAAAAATTTTATACAGGATATCAAGAACAAGCGTATTTAGAAATTCAAGGAGTAGTTGGAAGTTACGAAGACGGAAAAACTTCAGTTTATGGGAGTATGCAATGCCCATATTATGTTAAAAATGCTGTAATTCAAGCATTGGGATGTAGCGAAGATGAAGTGAGAATTGTGCAGACAACAACTGGTGGAGGTTTCGGAGGTAAAGAAGATTATCCTTCATTAATAGGGTCACAAGTGGCTGTTGCAGCTTATAAGCTTAAAAAGCCAGTAAGATTAATATTAGAAAGAATTGAAGATATGTCATATTCAACTAAGAGGCATCCAGCTTTATTAAAGTATAAGAGTGCTCTTGATGAACATGACAACATAATTGGAATGGATGTAGATATCACTTTAGATGGTGGTGCTTATGCTACTTTATCAAGTGTAGTGCTTCAAAGATCATTACTATGTGCAATAGGCGTTTATAATATACCAAATATTAAAGTGAATGGAAAAGTGGTTAAGACCAATACTCCACCCAATGGTGCATTTAGAGGCTTTGGAGGACCGCAAAGCACATTTGCTATAGAAACTCATATGGCTCATGTTGCTAATGAAATAAAATGTACACCACTTGAGTTAAAAAATAAATATTTTGTAAAAACTGGAGATAATACATCTACTGGTGGGAAATTTTCATATGATGTAAAGCTTGAAGAGATGATAGAGAAGGCTGAAGAAATTAGCGATTTCAGTGATAAATACAAGAAATATTCTAATGAAAAAGGAATTATAAAAAAAGGAATAGGTATGTCAATATTTCTACATGGCTGTGGATTTACTGGAAGTGGTGAAAGAGATTTTATTAAAGCTAAGGTTAAACTTTTAAAATCTAAAGATGGAATAGTTGAAATATTAGTAGCCAATACAGATATGGGACAAGGACTGCATACTACATTTAAGAAAATTGTTGCAAAGGTACTTGATAAAAATTATGAAGATATAATATATAAAAATCCAGATACAGACAGAGTTCCAGATTCAGGACCAACAGCAGCATCAAGATCTATTATGGTAGTTGGAAAATTACTCGAAAGAGCTGCTTTAAGACTTAAGGAAAATTGGATTGAGAGGCAGGAACAAATTATAGAAGAAAACTATAAACATCCAGACTTAATACCTTGGGATATAGAAAAATTTAATGGTGATGCTTACCCAAGTTATTCATGGGGAGTAAATGTAGTAGAAGTTGAAGTTAATACAATAACAGCTAGTACACAAGTAACAGGAATATACTCAGTTTTTGATATAGGAATTCCAATTGATGAAACTATTATGGAAGGACAAATACAAGGTGGTGTTATACAAGGTCTTGGATATGCTTCATGTGAAAATATGGAAAGAAAAGATGGAAGATTAAAGCAACATAGCATAACAGATTATATTATCCCAACTTCTAAAGATGTTGTAAATATAAAAAATGTTTTAGTGGACAATCCTTGTGATCTTGGACCTTTTGGTGCTAAAGGCGCTGGGGAATTAACTTTAGTTGGAACAGCACCAGCTTATGCAGATGCTATAGAAAATGCTTTAGGAGTAAAAGTGAATAAAATACCTATAACTCCAGAATGGATAATGGAGGCGATAGTAAATGAATAAAACAATCACATTAAAGATAAACAATAAAACTATTACTACAGAAGAAAATTCTACAAAAAGGCTTTTAGATTTCTTGCGAGAAGATATGGACATAACAGGTCCTAAAGAAGGCTGTGGAGAAGGCGAATGTGGAGCTTGTGCCGTAATTATAGATAAAGAATTAGTTAATTCATGCTTAGTGACAATTGGGTCTGTTCAAGAAAAGGAAATTACAACAGTTGAAGGTCTAAGAGGAACAAAACAATTTGATATTTTGGAAAAATGTTTTGCAGAATCAGGAGCAGTACAATGTGGATTTTGTACGCCGGGAATGATAATGGCAGCACATGCGCTATTATCTAAGATTCCAAAGCCCACAGAAAGTGATGTAAGAGAAGGCATTTCAGGAAACTTATGTAGATGTACGGGGTATAACATGATAATTAATGGAATACTCATGGCAGCTAAAAGAGGTGATGGATTATGGTAGATGGTTATTTTCCAAGCACTTTTGAGGAAGCATTAAAAATATTAAATGAAAAAGATGTAGTTATTTATGCTGGAGGAACTGACTTAATGGTTAGAAATAAAAATGCGACGTCACTTCTTCCAACGTTTAATGATGATTTGTTGTATATAGGAAACTTAAAAGAATTAAAAGAAATTAAAGAATCGACTAATGACTTGGAAATAGGAGCAGCTTGCTCATTATCATCGCTTTTAATAGAAAAAGAAATTCCGGAAATATTAAAGGAAGCCATAAGACAAATTGCATCGCCAGCCATAAGAAATATGGGTACTCTTGGAGGAAATATATGTAATGCATCTCCAGCAGGAGATACGCTACCTGTGCTATACGCTTTAGATGCTAAGCTTAAGTTAACTAGCAGGAATTCTTCTAGGGAAGTTAATATAAAATATTTTATATTAGGACCGAGAAAAACTCTTCTTGAAAAAAAAGAAATTTTAGAGAGCATAATTATACCTAAAGCAGAGTTCAATAAATTATATTATCAAAAAGTTGGATCTAGAAAAGCTTCCGCTATATCAAAACTATCTTTTGTGGGGCTTGCACAAGTAAAAGATGAAAAAGTTAAGGACATAAGAATAACGTTAGGTTCAGTAGCTCCTAGAATCGTTAGGATAAAAGAAGCAGAAGATATTTTAGTTGGAAGTAATCTAAAGGATATAGAAAGTAAAATGGGAGACGTAAAAAAGATGTACTCCAAAGAAATAGTTCCAATTGATGATCAAAGATCTACAGCTGTTTATAGAAAAATAGTAGCATTAAGGCTTATTCAATATTTTTTGAATATAGAAATAAGGAAAGAATTAGGGATTTAATTGTAAATTGTTGCGTATCAATTTACAACTGTTAATTTATATAAGTTTTTATGAGAGAGGAGCTTTAAATGTTTAATGTAAATATAAATGGAAAAAATTACAATTCAGAAACGGATATGACATTAATGGACTTTCTTAGGGATGTGCTTAGGATAACATCAGTGAAAAATGGATGTAAAGAAGGTGCCTGTGGAACTTGCACTGTTATTATTGATGGAAAGACAACTCGTGCTTGTATTCAAAAGCTTTCTAAACTAGAAAGAAAAAAAATACAAACTATAGAAGGATTTACAGAAAGGGAAAAGGAAGTATTTGTATATTCCTTTACTGCTGCAGGAGCTGTACAATGTGGATTTTGTATTCCTGGTATGGTGATATGTGGTAAGTGTTTAATAGATCAAAATCCGAATCCTACTAGACAAGATATAAAAGAAGCAATTTGTACTAATATTTGCCGTTGCACTGGATATGCTAAGATTGAAGAGGGTATTCTTTTAGCAGCAAAAATGTTAAGAGAAAATTTAGAAGTATCCGAATTAAAGCAAACAGGGAAGGTTGGAGAGAGAACTTGCCGAGTTGACGCTCGTGCTAAAACCCTAGGAACAGACAAGTATGCAGATGATTATAGCTTTGATGGTATGCTGTATGGGAAGAATGTATTTAGTAAGTACGCTCGTGCAAAAATACTATCTATTGATATAAGTAAGGCTCTTAAAATGCCAGGAGTTGTTGCAATATACACTGCAAAGGATATACCAGGAAAGAGATATATTGGTCATTTAGCACAAGACTGGCCAGGCATGATTGATATAGGAGAAGAAACAAAGTGCTGTGGAGATACTCTTGCAATGGTTGTGGCAGAAACAAAAGAAGAAGCAGTGGCAGTAGTAAAGGTTGTGGAAGTAGAATATGAAGAATTAGAACCAATTCGTAATCCGAAAGAGGCTGCAGCAGAAGATGCCCACCAAGTCCATGGGGAAGGTTTTATGCAATTTGGAAAGTTTAGAATTCCAGAAAACAATATATTTGATCATGAAGAAGTAAAAAGAGGGGATGCAGAAACTGCACTTGCAAATTCAAAATTTGTAGTAGAAGGTACTTTTCATGTTCCACCGACCGAACATGCCTTCATGGAGCCAGAAACTGCCATAGGATTACCCGACGATGGGGATGGGGTAATGGTTATTACAGGATCACAAGGTATTTATGATGAATACCATGAAATCAGTAATTATCTAGGGATTTCAATGGAAAAAGTAAGAATACAAAGTGCTGTTGTTGGAGGTGGATTTGGTGGGAAGGAAGATATGAGTGTGCAGCATCAAGCAGCACTTTGTACATATCTGACAAAACAACCAGTTAAAGTGTTTTTTAGTCGTCAAGAGAGCATAAACTATCATCCCAAACGTCATGCCATGGATATTTATTGCAAAATAGGCTGTGATGAAAATGGTATCTTTCAAGGGATGAAAGCTAGAATTACTTCTGATACCGGTGCTTATGCTTCTCTTGGTGGTCCTGTTCTCCAACGAGCTTGTACACATGCTGGTGGTCCTTATAATTATCAAAATGTAGATATTGAAGGAAATGCTTATTATACTAATAATCCACCAGCTGGTGCATTTCGTGGCTTCGGAGTAACACAATCTTGTGCAGTTGTAGAATGTTTAATAAATCAGTTGGCGGAAAAAGCAGGGATTTCAGGCTGGGAAATACGCTATTGCAATGCAATTAGACCTGAACAATCACTACCAAATGGACAACTTGCAGACGGTGGTACTGCAATGGCAGAAACTTTAGAAGCAGTAAAAGAAGATTTTAAAAAATATGAAGCAGATCCTAACTATTATGTAGGAATTGCTTCTGCAATGAAGAATGCAGGTGTTGGAGTAGGAGTCCAGGATATAGGGCGTTGTAACTTAAAAATAATGAAGGGGAGAGTTCATGCTAGATCTTCTGCTGGTGCAATAGGACAAGGTATACAAACTGTATTGCTTCAAATAATTTGTGAAACAACTGAGCTGACTCCAAATCAAATTATTGTTGAACATCCTGACACAAAATATACTCCAGACTCAGGCACAACAACTGCATCTCGTCAAACTACATTTGCTGGAGAAGCAGCACATAAATCATCATTGAAATTAAAGAGTGATTTGGAAGCAGGATATACATTGGAAGAGTTAGAAGGCAAAGAATATATTGGAGAATTTGAGTTTAAAACAGATCCAATTGGTTCTTCAAAACCTAATCCCATAAGTCATATTGCTTATGGATATGCAACACAGCTTGTTATTATCGATAAGGAAGGAAAATTAGTAAAAGTTGTCGCAGCTCATGATATTGGTAGAATAATTAATCCTCTTTCTGCTACAGGTCAAGTAGAAGGTGGGGTAGCTATGGGGCTTGGATATGGGCTAACGGAAGATTTTCCGTTAAAAGATGGAATACCTCAAGCAAAGCTTGGTACTTTAGGTGTTTTCAAATCACATCAAATGCCACCAGTTGAAGTTCATTTAATTGAAAAAAATAATCCTGACAGTATTGCATTTGGTGCTAAGGGAATTGGTGAAATTGTGTGTGTTATGTGTGCACCAGCATGTCAAAATGCGTATTACAAAAAAGACGGTATATTTAGATATGTTTATCCTTTGGATAATACGTACTATCGTAAGCCAAAACTTGCTAATATGAAAGTGAAATAAAAATTGATTTTGGATTGTAATTAACCTTTATATACATAAGGTGATTTTTGTATATAAAGAAAAACAATTTGCTTTATTGCAAACATGAATGATTTTGCTAAATTTAATGAAGTATATGCTAAATATTTTGTTAGCAATCCAGCGCGTTCTTGTGTAATTGTAAAAGAACTTCCTAAGGCAGTATTGTGTGAAATTGAAGTAATAGCTTGCAAAAATGTATAATATTTTTGCATGAACTACCTAAATATTACAAAACTGTCCACAAGATAACTTTTATCAAAAGCAAATCTTGTGAGACAGTTTATTTACAAACTATGCTTTTTAATATTAAATATTTTTCTTTTTTACAATTGATATAAGCTTGCTTAAATTCATCTTTAATTGGGTTCCTTTTTCAACTGTAAATATATGTTGCCAAATTTTATCAACTATAATTATAAATACAAATTCATAAATTTATGAATCCATTCGAAGTTTAATATACTCTTTAATATATTTAACGCATTTTTCAAAACCTAATTTGCTAGTATCAAGTGATAAATCATAATTCTTAATATCTTCCCACTTTTTACCTGTGTGATAATAGTAGTAATCACTTCTATATTTATCTAATTTCTTAATATTTTTAATTGCTTCTTTTTCTGAAGCTCCAAGGATATCCATTTCATGCTTAATACAATATTCACTAGATGCATGAATAAATATTTTAAATACATTTGGATTGCCTCTTAAAATGTAATCAGCACAACGCCCAATTACAACATAAGATTCTCTTTCTGAAAGTTCACGTAGTATCTTAGCTTGATAATTAAATAAATTATCATCAGAAATAAAATCTCCACTTTCAGGTGGAATTAATTCACCATTATATACATGCTTTGAGACTTTATATAATAAGCTGTTTTTTACATCTTCATCTGCATTAGCAAATAGTGATTCATTTATTCCACTGTCATCTGATGCTAAACGTAATAATTCTTTATCATACATATTTATTCCTAGATCACTAGAAAGCATTTTACCAATTGTTGTTCCACCACTCCCACAAGTTCTTGTTATTGCAATTACAAATTTGTCCATATAATACCCCTCCTTTATATAGTAAAATTATATCACAATTACTATGTATTATTACAGAATAATCATGAAGTATAAAGTTAATAGATTATGTAGCAAGTTCAAACAAAGTCAATAATAAATAGTTGGTAGCTCTTAGTTATTAGTTAAAAACTAAAATTAATAGTTAGTAGTCAATAATTAAGATAGTTATTAGTTATTAAGTAAAATTAAAAATTAATAATTTAGAATTTAGAATTGATAGTTGATAGTTGGTAACTGGCAGTTTGAATTTATTCTCCCAAATATGCTTTTCTAACAGAATCATCATGCAATAAATCGTGTGCGAGTCCATTTAAAACAACACTACCTGTTTCTAAAACATATCCACGATCAGCAATTTGAAGGGCCGCATTGGCGTTTTGTTCTACTAAAAGAATTGTTGTTCCAGTTTTGCGAATATTTTTTATAATTTCGAATATTTCTTCAACTACTATTGGAGCAAGTCCCATAGATGGCTCATCAAGTAATAATAACTTAGGTTTTGCCATTAAAGCTCTGCCTATTGCAAGCATTTGCTGTTCACCGCCAGACATAGTTCCAGCGAGTTGTTTTCTTCTTTCTTTTACTCTAGGAAACAAGGTAAATACTTCTTCCATTGATTCTTTAATTTCAGATTTATTTTTTCTTAAATAAGCTCCAAGTAATAGATTTTCTTCTATGGTTTGATCACCAAAAACTCTTCTTCCTTCTGGCACTTGGCTAATGCCATGAGCTACAATTTTATGTGCTCCTATATTGCTGATTATTTTACCATCATAACTGATTTCACCAGACTTAATTGCATTTAAGCCACTAATAGCTCTAAGAGTACTAGTCTTTCCAGCCCCATTAGCACCTATTAAAGTAACTATTTCTCCAGAATTTACTTCTAGGCTTAAATCATGAATTGCATGAATTGCTCCATAAGATATATTAATATTATTTACTTTTAGCATTATTGTGCAGCCCCCTTTCCTAAGTATGCTTCGATTACTTGAGGATTTTTTTGAATTTCTTTTGGTAGTCCTTTTGCAATGATTTGACCAAAGGAAAGTACATAAATGTATTCACATACATTCATTACAAGCTTCATATCATGTTCAATAAGTAAAATAGAAATTTCAAACTTATTTTTTATCCAACGAATTAAATCTGTCAGTTCAGCAGTTTCTTGTGGATTCATACCAGCAGCCGGTTCATCAAGAAGCAAAAGCTTAGGTTTCGCAGCTAATGCTCTAGCTATTTCTAATCTTCTTTGTTTACCATAAGGAAGATTTTTAGCAAGTTCATTAGCTTTTTCATCTAATTTAAAAATTTTTAATATATCTAAGGCTTCATGCTTCATTTTTTCTTCTTCTAAAATCTGAGAAGGAGTTTTAATAATTGAAGCAAGTAAACCAGACTTTGCTTGGAAGTTAAAACTTATCATAACATTTTCGAGTACAGTTAATTCAGGAAAAAGCCTAATATTTTGAAAAGTTCTAGAAATATGCTTTGAGGTAATATCATAAGGTTTGGTTCCATCAATACGTTCTCCACTTAGCGATATTTTCCCTTCAATTGGTTTGTAAACACCAGTAAGCATATTAAAAAGAGTTGTTTTACCAGCACCGTTTGGTCCAATAAGTCCAATTAATTGATGTTCACCAATTTCCATATTTACATCAGAAACGGCAGTAAGACCACCAAATTTTATTGTTAAATTTTCTACTGAAAGCAAAGACATACTACTCACCAGCCTTTTCATTTTGATCTGTATTTGTTATAGATGTTTTTTGGAATTTCTTAAAGAATTTTATTATGTTAGAAACTGAAATTTCTCTCGTTCCAAGAATACCTTGTGGTCTGAAAATCATCATGACTACAAGTAAAATAGCGTATATTAGAATACGATAAGTTTTAAATACATCACTAAGTCCTCTTAATGCTTCAGGTAAATAAATAAGAATTGAAGTTCCAATTACACTTCCAGATAAACTTCCCATTCCACCGAGTACAACATAAGTAATTAATTCAATTGATTTAGAAAAACCAAAGCTTGCAGGATCAATAAATGAATTAAAGTGAGCATATAAGCCTCCAGCAAGACCTGCCATACTGCTGCCTATAATAAATGCAGTCATTTTATATTTTGTAGAATTTATACCCATTGCTTCTGCAGCTATTTCATCTTCTCTAATAGACATAATTGCTCTACCTTTTGATGAATGAATTAAATTTTTTAATATTGCATAGCAAAGTGCTGCTCCTATAAATACAATTAAAAATGAGGTTTTTCCTGGTATTCCTGAAATACCTCTAGCTCCACCAACATAATCTACATTTTGAATTATTACCTTTACTATTTCTCCAAAGCCTAAGGTACAAATAGCTAGATAATCACCCTTTAGTCTTAATATTGGATATCCAATTAATGCCGCTAAAATAGCAGCTAATATAATACCTACAATTAATGCAATAGGGAAGGGCATATTAAAATTTTTGGTCATTAGTGCAGAACCATAGGCTCCAATTGACATAAAGGCTGCATGTCCCATAGTGAATTGACCAGTAAAGCCTAAAATAAGATTAAGTCCTAAAGCTGCAATTAAAAAGATTCCGATTTGTTTCATAAGCCTTAGATAGTATTCACTAATTATTCCCTGGTTTACAAGAAACATTAGAAATACATAAATTAAAGCAAGAACTACAGTTGTAATTATGTATCTAGTATATATAGTTTTAATTAATCGTGAGTTTAGATTTTTTTCATTTTTACTTATCCCATTTTCCATATATATCACCTACACCTTCACATTGTTTTTCTTACCAAATAAGCCAGTTGGTTTTACAATAAGAATTATAATTAAGATAGAAAAAGCAATTGCATCTGATAAACCTGAACTAATATAAACTTTTGATAAAGTTTCAATAAGTCCCATTGCAATACCACCAAACATTGCTCCAGGTATAATTCCAATTCCGCCAAGAACAGCAGCTACGAAAGATTTAAGTCCTGGCATAACTCCCATAGCAGGCTCAAGCCTAGGATATAGCATACCAACAAGAACACCAGCAGTAGCAGCTAATGCTGAACCTAAGGCAAAAGTTAAAGAAATTACTTTATTTATATTTATTCCCATTAAAGCAGCAGCATCTCTATCATAAGAGGTTGCTCTCATTGCTCTGCCTGTTTGCGTTTTATTAACTATATATTGTAGTACAATGCATAATATTACAGTAATAGCAAGCGCAATTATTTGAAGATTACTGATTGTAATTGATCCTAGTTTATAAGACACTAAAGGAATTACTTGAGGAAAATCTCTTGTATTTGGTCCTGCAATAAAATCAGCTTTTACAAAATTTTGTAGTATAAGTTCCATACCCATAGTGGTAATTAACAAGGTTACATTAGCAGAATTTCTAAGTGGTTTATAAGCAATTCTTTCAATTAGCATACCTAATATAGCACATGAAACCATAGAAAAAATTAGACATGGAATAAATCCAAGACCTAGGACTGTAGCTGCAAAATACCCCATAAAAGCACCAACCATATAAATATCACAGTGGGCAAAATTAATTAATTTAATAATTCCATATACCATGGTGTAACCAATAGCTATTAAAGCATATACACTGCCAAGGCATATACCATTTACAATTTGTTGTAATAAAGTATTCATGTCAATCTCTCTCCTTTAAAACGGCTATACTGAAAGGTTGCACTAGTTAATGCTTGGCCTATTAATATAGCCGTTTAATTAATATTAAATCATAAAGATTTTCTTCTTATTTTCATTCTTTAATTAGTTAATTTAACTTATTTGAAAATAGAAGATTATTTAATTATTTAGATGAAATTTCAGTTTCAAATTCAAATTGTCCTTTTGAAACTTTGTTTATAACTACACTTTTAATTGGGTTATGTTTGTCATCAAATTTGTAGTGTGTAGTTCCGCAATCTGCATCTAGTTTAGCCATTGCATCTTTAATAGCATTTTCATCTGTACTACCTGCTTTTTTAATTGCTTCTGCTACAATATATACTGAATCGTAACTAAGTACTGAGAATGCGCTAGGGTCACTATTATATTCTTTTTTGTAGTTTTCAACGAATTTTTTTATTGCTGCATTATCTGATTTTAATGATAAATGATCTGTAAAGTAGGCTCCTTCAATTGAATCTCCTCCAACTTTTACAAGACCTGGATCACTCCATGAATCACTACCTAATAAAGGTGCTTTTATACCAATTTCTCTTGCTTGTTTTGCAATTAATCCAACTGTTGAGTAATTATCTGGAAGATAAAGAACATCTACATTTAATTCTTTTATTTCAGTTAAGAATGCTTTAAAGTCACTTTCACCTGCATTGTAAGTTTTTTCATATGCTATAGTACCACCAAGAGATTCAAAATTCTTTTTAAATTCTTTTGAAATACCTACACAATAATCGTTTCCTATGTCATAAAGCATTGCTACTTTTTTAGCTTTAAGGTTTTCTGCTGCAAATTTTGCTCCAACTTGTCCTTGTAATGGATCTATAAAGCATGCTCTAAATACATAATCTCCACCTTCAGTAGTTACCTTTTCATTTGTTGATCCTGGAGTAATCATAACTACTTTTGAATCTTTTGCAACTGCTGCCATTGGTATAGAGCATTTACTTGCATATGTTCCTACTACTGCTGAAACCTTATCTTGTGTGATTAATTTTGTGATTGCATTTGGTGCTGTTGCTGCTTGATTTTGATCATCTTCTACAACTAGATCTAGTTTTTTACCAAGAACACCGCCACCATCATTAATTTCTTTCAGTGCAAGTTTAGCACCATTTTGCATTGCTGAGCCTAAAGCAGGAACATCACCGGTTAATGGGAATACTCCTCCAAGCTTAATCGTATCCCCGGTAGCTGAATTGCCACCAGTTGAATTTACTTTAGCTGTTTCACTACACCCCATAACCATTGTTGCAGACATAGCCACTATTGTTATTACCCCTAATACTTTTTTGAAAAATGTTTTTCTTACCATAAAAATCTCCTCCATATTTTAAAAATAATGCTTAATAAATTTTTAACGTTAAAAATTAGTGTAAAAAAATAGGACTGGCGTATTTACACCAGTCCATTGCGTATATGCTATATAATACTATAAATATAATTTTTGTCAATATAAAAAATTATCACAAAATTGAGTAAAGTATGGCAATGGTAATTCAATGTGCAAAATTTTCAGATTTATTATGAAAATATGGATAAAACAGAAAATATTTCCGTTAAGTATATAAAATACAATAAAAAATATTGTATTTTGAAAAAATATTGAAAAATATTTCTGGAAATTATAGAATGTTGGTATGAAAAAAAATTTGCATTTTAACTAGATATATTTTAGACGACGGAGTCAATTTTCTACAAAAGTCTAAAATATGTCTAGTTTTTTTATTATAAAATTTTAGGAGGAAAGTAAGATGGAGAATTTAGGTTATTACAATGGAAATTTTGGATTATTAGAGGAAATGATGGTGCCGATGCTTGATCGCGTATGTTATTTTGGCGATGGAGTATATGATGCTACATATAGTAGAAATCATATGATTTTTGCATTGGATGAACATATTGAAAGATTTTATAACAGTGCTGGACTACTCGGAATAAAGATTCCTTATACAAAGGAGCAATTGAAGGAAATTCTTAATGATATGGTAAAGAAAGTTGATTCAGGAGAACAATTTGTATATTGGCAGATTACAAGAGGAACAGGTATGCGTAATCATGCATTTCCAACAGATGAAGTTAAAGCAAATCTATGGATTATGTTAAAACCATTAAATATTAAGGATATGTCAAAAAAATTAAAGTTAATTACTTTAGAGGATACTAGATTTTTACACTGTAATATTAAAACATTAAATTTGTTACCAAGTGTAATAGCTGCGCAAAAAACTGAGGAAGCAGGATGTCAGGAAGCTGTATTCCATAGAGGAGATAGAGTAACCGAATGTGCACATAGCAATGTATCAATCATAAAAGATGGTATCTTAAAAACTGCACCAACAGATAACTTAATTTTACCTGGTATTGCTAGAGCACATTTAATTAAAATGTGTAAATCATTTAATATTCCTGTAGATGAAACACCATTTACATTAAAGGAATTAATGGAAGCAGATGAAGTTATTGTTACTAGTTCAGGTCAATTTTGTATGACTACTTCTGAAATAGATGGAAAGCCTGTAGGAGGAAAAGCTCCAGAACTTGTAAGGAAATTGCAGGATGCATTATTAAATGAATTCATAGAAGAAACAAAAGCAGAATAGGAGGGATAATATGAATCAAGAAAAATTAACAATATTTAATTTAGGAGAAAATTTAGATAATTTAATGAATTTAGACCCTAGAGGATATGGAGTATGTCGTATTTTATATTCTGCAGCAAGGGAGTATACTAAAGAACCTTTAACTACAAATGCAGCGAAAAAATTAGTCCAAACATTAAAAGAAGGGGATTTAGTTTATATAATGACTGGATTTGTACTTCTTCCTTTTAAAAAAGCTGAGATGGATGGTATTGTTAGTTCAATGCTTTTAGCCAGGGCTTTAATAAAAGCTTTTAATGTAAAACCTGTAATCATATGTCCAGAAGATAATATGGAAGCAGTCAAAAATTTATCTCAAGTAATTGGAGTTCATTTATATGATAGCATAGATGAATTAAAGGAATATCCAATATCAATTGCAGCTATTCAATTTACAAAAGATGTAGATAAAGCTGCTGACCAGGCTGATGAAATTATAGCAAATGGGTTGCCAAGTGCTGTTATAAGCATTGAGTGTCCAGGGGCTAATTCAATTGGAGTTTACCATAATGCAGTAGGTTTAGATGTAACTGAATTAGAAGCAAAACAAGATATCTTATTTACAAAATTAAAGGATAAAGGCGTTCTTAATATTGCAATAGGTGATCTTGGAAATGAAATTGGAATGGGAACTATCAGTGAACATTTAGAAGAATATATTCCATATGCAGCTGAAGGCAGATGTAATTGTGGATGTAATGGTGGGATTGCAGTAGCTACAAAGGCAGATAATATTATAACGGCTACAGTTTCAGATTGGGGCTGCTATGGATTAATTGCTGCAATTGCTTATTTAAAGAAAGACTTAGAAATATTACACACAAAGGAATTGCAGGAAGAAGCAATGATTGTTGCTTCAAGAAGTGGAATGATAGATATGTATGGGTGGCTCGTGCCTGCTATAGATGGATTTGGTTTATCAATGAATCTTTCAATGGTTAATTTAATGGGAGAATGTGTATCTTATGCTATTAAATTAGAAAAAACATGTGAAACTTGGTTTGATAAGGTTATTGAATTAGGATATTACCAAAAGGTGATGTAAAAAAGGTAAGGTACTTTTTACGTTGGAGGTTAAAATGAAAGGAGGAATAGAAAAATGGATTATTCAAAAATGGAACCAAAAGGAGTCCGAAGCTTAATACGTGAGGGTAAAATTATAAAACCAACATCAGGTATGTGTGCTGGATATGCACAAGCTAATTTAGTTATTTTACCAAAAGATTTAGCTTATGATTTCTTATTATTTACTCAAAGGAACCCAAAATCTTGTCCTATATTGGAAGTTAGTGATGTTGGCAGTAGAAGTCTTAATTATATTGCTGAAGAAACCGATATTGCTAAAGATATTCCTAAATATAGAGTTTATGAAGAAGGAATATTAACTGGAGAATATACAAGTGTAGAACATTTGTGGAGAGAAGATTTTGTAAGTTTTTTAATAGGCTGTAGTTTTTCTTTTGAATCGGAACTTTTAGAAGCTGGTATATCTGTAAGGCATATTGAAGAAAACTGTAATGTACCTATGTTTATAACTAATATAGAATGTGAGCCATCAGGTATATTTAATGGTAAAATGGTTGTCAGTATGAGACCTATTCCGCATGAACAGGTTGTAAAATCAGTAATGGTGACAGGAACAATGCCAAAGGTTCATGGAACACCAATTCATGTAGGAGATCCTTCAGTTATTGGAATTTCAGATATTAATAAACCTGATTTTGGTGATTGTGTTAAAATAAATGAAGGAGAAGTACCAGTTTTTTGGGCTTGTGGAGTTACTCCACAATCTGTAATTATGAACGTTAAACCTAAAATTGTAATTACACATTCTCCAGGGCATATGCTTATAACAGATATTAAGAATACAGACTTGAAATTCAGTTAATTGATTAAATTGGGGGGACACTTATGTATAAGGTAGATTTAAATTGTGATTTAGGAGAGAGCTTTGGAAGCTATAAACTTGGTTTAGATGAAGAGGTTATTTCATATATTTCTTCTGCTAATGTAGCTTGTGGGTTTCATGCATCAGATCCTCTTGTAATGGCACATACAGTTAAATTAGCTAAAGAGGCTGGTGTATGTGTTGGAGCTCATCCAGGCTTTCAAGATTTAGTTGGCTTTGGAAGAAGAAATATGAATGTATCTTTTAAGGAAGCTAAAGCAATGGTGCAATATCAAATTGGTGCTTTAGATGCTTTTTGTAAAGCATCAGGAATAGAAATGCAGCATGTAAAACCTCATGGAGCATTATATAATATGGCAGGAAAAGATTTAAAACTTGCTGAAGCTATTTGTGAAGGTATATATGAAGTGAATCCTAAATTGATTTTACTTGCTTTATCTGGAAGTGAAATGGTTAATGCCGCACAAAATATTGGATTAAAGGTAGCAAGAGAAGCCTTTGCTGATCGTGCTTATGAAGAGGATGGTTCTTTAGTTGCTAGAACTAAAGATGGAGCGATGATTACAGATGAGGAAGTGGCTATTAAAAGGGTTATTAAAATGGTGAAAGAAAATAAGGTTGAAACCATTACTGGAAAAGATATAGCTATTAATATAGATTCAATATGTGTTCATGGAGATGGACCTAAAACACTAGAATTCGTAAAAAAAATTAAGATTAGATTAGAAGCAGAAAATATAAAAATTACTCCATTATATAAAATGGTTTAACTAATTAAAAATGCAAAAAAAGATGTTATATAAAGAAGGCTTAGTTATGAAAAATTATCTTAGAACTTATGCAAAAATAGATTTAAATGCTATTTTGAATAATATAAATGAAATAAAAAAACAAATCGATAAAAAGGTTAAAGTCATGGCTGTAATTAAAGCAGATGGGTATGGTCATGGTGCTGTTAAAATTGGAGAACTTCTTCAAAATGAAGTGGATTATTATGGAGTAGCGGCTATAGAAGAAGCTATTGAGTTGCGTGAAAATGGAATAGAAGTGCCAATATTAATTCTTAGTTATACATCACCAAGTCAATATGTAGATATAGTTAAAAATGATATTACGCAAACTATATATACTTTAGAAATGGCAGAGGAAATGTCAAAAGCAGGGCAAATATGCGGGAAGCACGCTAAGGTACATATTGCATTAGATACTGGGATGACTAGAATTGGTTTTCATGCTAATGAAAAAGGAATTTCAGAAATTAAAGAAATATCTAAACTGCATAACTTAATGATTGAAGGATTATTCACTCACTTTGCAACAGCAGATGAAATGGATAAAAGTTATAGTAAATTGCAAATGGAGAGATATGATAATTTTGTAGCTCTGTTAGAACAAAATGATATACATATTCCTATTAAACATATGTGTAATAGTGCTGGAATCATGGAGTTTTGTGACCATCGTTTTGAAATGGTGAGAGGTGGAATAATTACTTATGGGTTATATCCATCAGAAGAAGTTAATAAAGATTCAGTTAAATTAAAACCAGCTTTAGAGTGGAAAACCCATGTAATAAATGTGAAAACTGTTGATGAAGGGCATGGAGTAAGTTATGGAAAAACTTATATTACAAAAAAGAATAATAAGATAGCAACTCTTTCAATAGGATATGCTGATGGATATCCAAGAGCTCTTTCCTCAAAGGGCAGAGTACTTATTCATGGCAAGTATGCGCCAATTATAGGAAGAATTTGCATGGATCAAATGATGATTGATGTTACAAATATAGATAATGTAGAAATTGAGGATGAAGTGACGTTAGTAGGGAAAGATGGAGATAATATTATTTCTGTTGAAGAGTTAGCTGATATGGCTGGAAGCTTTAATTATGAATTTGTTTGTGGCATAGGAAAAAGGGTTCCAAGAGTTTATTAAGGTATATGATAAATTGTAAACTATAAAATATTAACTAGTATGTATTTTGTGATTGAATAAGTATAAAACCGTATAAGATTAAAATATTATAAAGATTACACCCTTATAAAGGTTAAATCATTAAAAGTTAAAGTAAATGATGAAAAATATTCTTATTATAGATCTGTATTAGATGAGTTTCTAGAAAAAGTTTTGGAGGTAAATATAATTATGGAGAAAAGTAAATTTGAAATTAATATATTACAAATAAGTGAAATATCAGCTTTAATTGAATTTGGGAATGAAATTAGTGAAGATATAAATAAAAAAATAAGAACCTTTTGTGAATATATTGATAAACATACCTTTGAGGGATTTGTAGAATATGTACCTTATTTTACAAGTGTGTCTGTAATTTATAATCCTTTAAAAATTAAAAGTGATTCTCCATTTAAATTTCTTAAATCCATTTTAGAAGAAATACTTCTTAACCTAGATTTTTCAAGTAGTTATGAGGAAAATATTGTTGAAATTCCAGTCTGCTACGGTGGTGATCTTGGGCCAGATATAGAAGAGGTGGCTGAACTTAATAAGCTTACTGTGGATGAAGTAATAAAAATTCATTCAGAGGGAAGATATTTAGTTTACATGATTGGTTTTGCACCAGGATTTCCATATTTGGGTGGAATGTCTGAAAAAATAGCTGCGCCAAGACGTGAAACTCCAAGACTTGCAATTCCAGAAGGATCAGTTGGTATTGCTGGAATTCAGACAGGCGTATATCCAATAGAAACTCCGGGGGGATGGCAGCTTATAGGTAGAACACCTATAAAGATGTTTGAGCTAAATGGGAAACCTAAAAGCTTTTTAAAATCAGGAGATATAGCTAGGTTTTATCCTATTTCTTATAATGAATACTTGAAATTAAAGGAGGAAAGTTAGTGAGTATTACTGTTTTAAATCCAGGACTTCTTACAACTATTCAAGACTTGGGGAGAAGTCGATATCAAAAGTATGGTGTTATTGTAAGTGGAGCTATGGATACTTATGCCATGAGGCTTTCAAATATTATTATTGGAAATGAAGAAAATGAAGGTGTGCTTGAAATTACAATGATGGGACCTTCATTAGAATTAAAAAGAGGAACATTGTTTTCTATAATTGGTGCCGATATTTCACCAACAATTAATAATAAAACAGTTCCTATGGGAAGACCTGTTTATTTAAAAGAAGATTGCACTTTGAAATTTGGAGATTGCAAAGCTGGCATTCGTTCATATTTATCTGTAGCTGGCGGGTTTGATGTTCCTATTGTAATGGATAGTAAAAGTACATATTTAAGAGCTGAAATAGGCGGCTTTAAAGGAAGGGCTTTGAAAAAAAATGATGTACTTAATGTTAGTATTAAAAGCACTATTTCTTATAAAATAATAGAAAAGTTAAAAGAAATTAAAAATGAAGGCAGCTTTATTGCTCCAAGTTGGTATGCAAAAGATTATAATATAAAAAATTCTGAAAGAGATGTTATTAGAGTTTTTGAGGATAGGCAGTTTAATAACATATCTGCGGAAAGTATAAATAAATTTTTCAGTTCAGAGTTTGTTATAGATATAAAATCTGATAGGATGGGATATCGATTAAATGGTCCTAAAATTGAACTTAAAGAAAAATTAGAAATGATATCAGAAGAAGTTTCAGTAGGAACTATTCAAATCCCACCTGATGGAAATCCTATTATTCTTTTAGCAGACAGGCAGACGGCTGGAGGATACCCTAAAATAGCTCATGTTGCATTAGTAGATATTCCTAAAATAGTTCAACTTAAAGCAAATAATAAACTTATTTTTAAAAAAATTGCTTTGGAAGAAGCAGAAAAATTATATTTTGAAAAAGAAAAATATATAAGTGATATAAAAAAATCCATAAAGTTAATTACATTATAATTGAAAAGGAGGGGACTTTTGTGGGAGCTTAATAATTTGTAATAAGAACTCTTACAAAGATAAAATATGATTGAAATAAATGATTTAGAAAAAATTATTCAAGTTGTTGATAAATATAATATTTCTCACTTTGAATTTGAACATGAAAGCAGTAAAGTAATTATTGAAAAACAAGAAAAAGCTAAAAAAACAGTTCATAAATCTATAGAAGCACAAATAAATTCAACTAATGAAACTTATTTATCACCAATTTCACAGGAAAATGTGAATAAAATAGAGGATAAAAATGTTAATGAAACTAAAATTGAAAAAGAATATATAAAGGCTAATTTCGCGGGAACCTTTTATTCAAAAAGAGAAAATGATAATCCTGAATTTGTTAAACTTTATGATGAAGTTAACTGCAATACAGTAGTTGGTTTACTTGAAGTAATGAAATTATTCAATGAGGTTGAAGCCGGAGTAGAAGGTACCATTGTTGATATCTTAGTTAAGGATGGCGAATTTGTAGAATATGGACAACCTTTATTTGAAGTTAAACGAGGAGAAAGATATGTTTAAGAAAATTCTAATAGCAAATAGAGGGGAGATTGCTGTTAGGGTTATACGTGCTTGTCATGAATTAGGAATTACAGCAGTGGCTATCTATTCAGAAGCAGATAAAAATGCACTTCATGTAAAACTAGCTGATGAAGCTTATTGTATTGGGAAAGCATCTGTGCAAGAAAGTTATCTTAATGTAAAAAATATTTTAAGTGTAGCTTTGCATACTAAAGTAGAGGCTATTCATCCCGGGTACGGTTTTCTTTCTGAAAATACAGAATTTGCAGAAGCATGTCAAGAGCTTGGAATTAATTTTATAGGACCAGATTATAGGATTATAAACAAAATGGGTGATAAATCTAATGCCAGAGATACTATGAAAAGCAGCGGAGTTCCTACAGTTCCAGGAACTGATGGGGAAATAAGTGATATTAATAAAGCAATAGAAATTGCAAAAACAATAGGATATCCTGTTATTGTTAAGGCGTCAGCTGGTGGCGGTGGTAAAGGAATGAGAGTTGCTTATTCAGAAGATGAATTAGTATCTTCTATTGAAACTGCTCAAAAAGAAGCACAAAATTATTTTGGAAATCCTATGGTGTATTTAGAAAAATATTTAGAATATACAAGACATGTAGAAATTCAAATAATTGGAGATAACTATGGCAATGTGGTTCATTTAGGTGAAAGAGACTGCTCAATACAAAGGCGTCATCAAAAACTTGTAGAGGAATCACCTTCACCAGCATTAAATGAAGAGTTGCGTAATGCTATGGGAGAAGCCGCAGTTAAAGTTGGAAAAGCAGTAAATTATAATAGCGTAGGAACAGTTGAATTTCTTTTAGATGAAGATAATAAATTTTATTTTATGGAAATGAATACGAGAATTCAAGTAGAGCATGGAGTTACTGAAATTATAACTGGTATTGATCTTGTTAAAAAACAAATTTTAATAGCTGCTGGAGAAAAATTATCTTTTTATCAAGAAGATGTGAAGATAAATGGATGTGCTATAGAATGTAGAATAAATTCTGAAGATACTTCTATGAATTTTATTCCATGTCCAGGTAATATTACAAATTACATAGCACCAGGTGGAATTGGTATAAGGATAGACAGTGCAGCTTACTCAGGATATTCTATTTCACCTTTTTATGATTCAATGGTATCTAAGGTGATTGCATGGGGAAGAAATAGAGATGAAGCAATTACAAGGATGAAAAGAGCATTAAATGAATTTGTAATTGAGGGCGTTAAAACCACAATTCCTTTTCATACTAAATTAATGGATAATCAAACCTTTAAAAGTGGAAATTTTAATACTAAATTTCTGGAGATTAATAAGGATCTCTTTTAGAATTATTTATTTTATGCAGTTAAAGCGGTAGCTTAGAGCTGAACTGAGCCCCGTATAGTAGACAGTACTTAAAAAACAGACCAACATTTAAGTTATATTGGCCTGTTTTTTTAGATTAATCTATTTTTTATGCTTTCTTTTTACTTTCATTAAGCTTTCGTCTACGCGTCTTTGTTTTTTTCTTCATAACTGAAAAGCCAAAGGAACCAATAGGCTTTTTTGATAATGGGAAATATTCACCATGACAGTAAGCCATCATATTTGCATTTTCAAAACATATTTTGCCTTTTTCATCTAATAAATCTTCGTTAACATGAGAACCTACAACTTCTGCCATAAACATATCATGGGTTCCAAGAGGAAGTATATTTGTAACTTTACATTCAATATTTATAGGACATTCCTCTATGTAAGGAGTAGAAATATTAAGACTTTCTTTTAAAGTAAAGCCCATTTCAGCGATTTTATCATTTTTTTTACCAGATCTAACGCCACAATAATCAACTTTTTTTACCAGATCTGAACTAGGTAAATTTACTACAAACTCCATAGATTCTTTTATGTACTCATAAGATAATCTTTCAGGTCTTATGGAAATATAAAGCATGGGTGGCTTGGTATTTATAGTTCCCGTCCATCCAACGGTAAAAACATTAGTTTTACCTTCATTATTTTTTGAAGTGATTAAAACCACAGGTACCGGATTTAAAATCACACTTCCTTTAAAATCAATTTTATCCATTTGTAATTACTCCTTTAAATAAAGGCATCTTAAAAAGACTTAGGAGGTATACCAGCCTACTTATTTCAAGATGCCTAAATAGATTCTATGAAATTAGATTATTATCTTCTTCTCTTACGGTTACTATAACGGCTCTTCTTTTTACGTCTTGAATTAGCAGCCATGCTTCTAATTAATGCAATCAAGGTGATAATAATAACTATAACAACTATAGTAGAAATATATATTAGTATGTTTTCCTTAATTATGTCACTAAATGAGATTTCTACAGCTCCAGTAACTTCTTCAGAATGATTTCTTGTAGTATAAGTTAACTTTACATCCTTATTGAAAAGTGAATCCCATGCACTAGAATCTGTTCCTTTAAAAGTAAGCTCCGATTCAGCATCATTAATTGTATTTTTGTAATAAGTTACATCTTGAGTCAATTTAAGTGGAACTGATATAGTTTTTGTAGGTCCAAATACAACAAAAGGTTTATATTGTATATCAGCAGTTCCAACACTTTCTCCACTTGATTTGTATTTTGACTTAACAGTAGTATAACTATAATTCATAATAGAATCCATATCGTTGAATTTTGTCATATCTGCATTATCAATTTGTCTATCCTTAAGGATAACACCGATTAATTGTCTGCCATCTTTTTCATATACAGCAGCTAAACATCCACCTGCTTGATTAGTTGTACCAGTCTTACCAGCAATATTACCGGCACTGTTACCAAGTCCTAAATTTCTATTTTCTAAAATTATTTTAGAATTATTTAATGTTATTGGAGCTTTTGGAAGTTCCATAGTTTCTCTTTCCCAGTCATTTGCAAAAGCTGCCTTTGTAATTAATGAAAGGTCATATGCTGTAGTATAATGATTTTCATCGTGTAATCCATTCGCAGTTATAAAATTACTGCTCTTAGCACCAAGTTCTTTTGCTCTTTTGTTCATTAATTCAGCAAATGAGTTAGAATCACCAGCAACATTATCTGCAATCACATATGCAGTATCATTACCTGAAAATAATAGCAAGCCCTTCATTATATCGTCAGCTAATACTTTATCTCCAACTTTCATGGTGTTATGCATGTAATTAATATTTAAAGAGTATTCTGGCTGTGCTTTTGCAGATTTGGTGAATTCAAGTATATCAGTTCTTGATTTACTTTCAGCTAATAATAAACCAGTTAAAAGTTTAGTTGTACTAGCTGGATATCTTTTGCTATCTGCATCTTTACAATAGATTACTTCGCCAGTTTTCAAATCAATAGTTATAGCTGCTTCAGCAGTGATTTCTGGTAAGCCTTCAGCATTAGTTGTACTTTTTGTAGTAGAATTTGCTGCATAGCTTGTTGGATTTAATGGATTGAAAAAAGATAGAGAAAGTGTTAATACTAGTGCTTTTAAAATTATATTTCTTTTCAAGTGAAATCTCTCCAATTCTATTATTTCATTTTATATATTAAATTATTTCAATCTTTCAAGCATTGATTTTTTTGCACTAAGCTCAAAATCATCATTTAAAGACCCTAATTGTACATCTTGACCATATTTTTTCTGAAGTGCTAAAGTTAAAAGTCTATCTGCAAATTCAGGATTCTTAGAAAGGAAAGAACCATGAAAATATGAACCAAAGGTATTTTTATAAATACAGCCTTCAAGTCCATCTTCACCATTATTACCATATCCATGAATGCATTTTCCAAGAGGAGTATGATTATTAATATAAGTTTTTCCTGAGTGATTTTCAAAACCTACATAAGTTTCATTGAAGGTTTCGTTAAATATTTCGGTATTTCCAATAAATCTAGTATCTCCACCTTCAGTATAAAGGTCTAAAATACCAAGTCCATCTATTTTTTCACCGTTTGGAGCTGTATAGTATTTACCTAACAATTGGTATCCACCACATATAGAAAGAAGAACTTTTCCATCTTCAATATAGTCTGTTAAAGCTTCTCCTTTTATTTCCTTTAAATCTTTTGAAACTATGGATTGTTCATAATCCTGACCACCGCCAAAGAAGATAATATCCACATTTACTTTATCTATATTTTCACCTAAGGAGCAGTTGATTATATTTACATCAATTCCTCTAAGAGCTGCTCTGTGCTTTAAAATAAGTACATTTCCTACATCACCATATACATTTAATAAATCGGGATATAGGTGACAAATAGTTAATTCCATGATTAAAACCTCCTTACCATAATTTATTGATATATCCTTTTGAATGAAGATATTTTCTGTAATTAATCATTGCAGTATAAGTTGCAAGTATATAAACTTTTTTTGAAACTGAGTTTTTAATCTTATTTGTAAGTTCTTCATAATCTTCTTCTAGGATAAATCTATTTACATCTAAGCCAGCAATTTTTAATCTTACTGCCATGTCATACATTCTAATCCCAGATACAAAGACATCTTCAATATTTAATGTTGAGATTTTTTCGAAATCTACATCCCATATCCAAGAGACATCACGTCCATCAGCATAGTTGTCATTTAGCATAAATGCTGCTGAGAATTCATTCTTATTAAGAGCTAGTGTATCTAAAGCTTGGTTATATCCAGCAGGATTTTTAACTAATATAATTTGTATATCTTTGTTATCAATAGTAATTTGCTCTTGCCTGCCAAAGCTTGAACTTTGATTTTGAAGAGATGTTTTAATTACTGAATCTTCTATGCCAAGTTCTTTTGAAATTGCAAAAGCACATAAACCATTATAAATATTATACGCTCCTGATTGACTTATGAAAACTTCAGTATCATTAATTAAAACAGAAGAATTTTCAGCTGTTAAATCAAATATTGTATTTACAGCATAATCAAGTTCAGAACGCTTATAACCACATTCAGGACAATAAAAAGAACCTAAATGATTATAAGTAACTAATTCATACGAATATGGTGACTTACAAAATTTACAGAACTTTGCATCAGCATTTAAATCTAAAGATGCATTTTCTTTTATTGGTGTATTAAAACCATAATATACAACTGGATTTTTAACATCTAACCTTCCAAGTAAAGATTCATCACCATTTAGTACTAATTTAGATCCAGGAACTTTAGTTATACCCTCTAAGATTTTAACTAAAGTAGTATAAACTTCTCCATATCTATCTAATTGATCTCTAAATAAATTAGTTACAGTTATTATTTCTGGAGTTAAATATTCTGTAATGAATTTAACATTAGCTTCATCAACTTCAATTATTGCATATGGATTTTCTTGTCTTTTGAAAAAAGAATAGTTCGAAATAAAGCAAGCCACAATTCCAGTATATAAATTAGCACCAGTATTATTAGTAATAACATTAAATTTGCTTTCCTTTAATATATTATAAATCATACTAGTAGTAGTTGTTTTACCATTTGTTCCAGTTACTAAAATTACTTTATATCCTTTGCTTACTGTTTTTAAGATTGACTTATCAATTTTTAATGCTATTTTACCAGGAAAATTACTTCCACCCTTTACAATATGCTTTGCAAGAAATGCAGTAAATTTTGATGATAAGATACTTAAAATAGATTTAATATTTATTTTACTCACCGCCTAGTTTTATTTATATATTTAAGAAGGATTAACATAATAAATTAATGTTAATCACGACGAAAAATATTAAACAATAAAATAATCAAAATAAGTATAGCATAAAAATTGAAAACTACGAAAAAAAATTTATGAAAAAAATAAATAAAGGTGCTTTCTTTTTTTGAAAATTTGAATAAAATTGGGTTTCAGTTAAGGTTACATAATTGTTTTATTAGTGAAAATGCCCTATAATTAAAGAAATAAAGAATTTTAAGAGGTGTTATTAAAATATGTTTAAAGTAACAGTTAATATAAATGGTATGAATTACAATTTAACGGGAGATAAAGATGAAAAATATTTGCAAGGGGTAGCAAATTTTGTTGATGGAAGAGTTAAAGAAATAACTTCTAAAAAATCTGGTCTTAGTACAACAGCAGCAACTGTTTTAGCGGCTGTAAATATTGCTGATGAACTTTATGAATGTGATTTGGGGTTAGATAAGGCTATTAAGGAAAAAAATAATATTGCTGATGAAAATGCTTTGTTAAGTAAAAAGATAGATGAAATTAATTTAAAACTAGAAAATGTTCTTAAAGAAAAAGAGCTTATTAAAGAAGACTTTGACAAAAAAGAAATAGAATTAAATAAAAAATATGAAAATTCAGGAAGTGCTTTTAATATATTAAAGGCTGAAATTAAAAATCTTAAGCTAGAAAATGAAAAGTTAAAGAATGAAAATAAATTAATTACTGATCAAGTTAAAAAGAATAAGAATATTAATGAAACTATAAATAAAGAAATTAATGAAGCTAAGGAGAAGAATAAATTCCTTTATAAAAAAGTAGATGAATCTAAAAACAAGGAACATAGATTAAATAGTCAACTGCAACAATCTAATGAAAAAGTAAATGCGTTGACAAATGAAGTAGCTAATATTAAAAAAGAAAAAGAAAAACTAACGTTACAAGTAAATGAAATAAACGCTAAAAATTTAGATTTAAATAAAGAAATTGAAAAACTTATTGAAGTTAAAACAACCATGGATAATGAAAGTTTATTATTAAAAGAAAAGAATGTATCTTTTGAAGAAGATTATTCAAATGTTTATGACGAATTAAATAGAGTAAAGCTACAATTAGAAGCTGAGACTATGAAAAAGGAAAATATTAATAGGGACTATGATTTATGTAAGAAAAACTTAGGTGATTTAAATGAATCATATTCTAAGTGCAATAGTGAACTTATTGAATATAAGAAAAAATTAGAAGATGAAATAATTAAAAATAATGAAATAGAAGCTAAATTAAATCTAGAAAAGGACGAATTAAATAAAAAAATTGAAACATTATTGTTAAGTGAAGAAGATCTAAACAATAAAATTAAAGAATTAATTAAAAATGAAGAAGAGCTAAATGATAATTTAAAAGCTGAAAAAGAAAATGTAAATGAATTGACTAAGAAATTAGATGCAAATAATATGGAAAAGGCTGAACTTAATAAGCAGTTAAATGATCTATTTGAAGAATCAGATAAAGAAATTACAGAATGCAGAGAAAAGATAAGCAGTTTAAATAAAGAAAATGAAAATCTAATAAATCAAATTAATTTATTAAGTGATGAAAAAGAAAACTTAGAGGCTGAAATTAGCAAATTAATGACAGCACAAGAGGCGTTGAATATTGAAATTAATAATATGAGAGATGTTAATGATCAATTATCAGCTGAAATAGAAAAATGTGAAATAGATAAAGCAACCTTAGAAGAGGAATTTAATAAATTAAAGATAGCTCAAGATAATTTAAATAGTGAAAATATGAATATGAAAGCTCATAATGAAGGCTTGTTAGCTGAAATAGAAAAATGTGTCTTGGAAAAAGATGCTTTAGGAGAACAAATTAATAAATTAAATGCAGAAAAAGATGATTTAAATAATGAAATTAATAATATGAAAGAAATTAATGATAAGTTATCAAAGGAAATAGAAGAATATGTTTTAGGAAAAGATATCTTAGAGGAAGAAATTAATAAGTTAAAATCAGACCAAGATAACTTAAATAATGATATTAGTAGTATGAAAGAAATTAATGATAAGTTATCAAAGGAAATAGAGGAATATGTTTTAGAAAAAGATATTTTAGAGGAAGAAATTAATAAGTTAAACGCAGAGAAAGATAACCTAAATAATGATATTACCAATATGAGAGAAGTTAATGATAAGTTATCAAAGGAAATAGAAGAATATGAATTTGAAAAAGAAATATTAGAAGAAGATATTAATAAATTAAAGAACGATCAAGAGATTTTAAATAATGAAATCAGTAATATGAAAGCTAATAATTCTGAGTTATTAAAAGGAATAGAAAAAACAGATAGAGAAAAAGAAGTATTAGAAGAGGAAATAGCTATTACTAGAAGCAATAATGAAAGCTTGAAAGAAGATGCAGTGAAAGCTAAAGCTGAAAGTGAAGAGCAAATTAATCTAAAAAATGAAGAAATAGAAGGATTAAATAAAGGTTTAGAAACTTTAGAATATAATTTACGAAGAACAAAGGAAGAATTAGGCAGCAGAGAAAGAGCAGTAGCAAGATTAGAAAAGGAATTGGAAGATAAAGAGGGTATTTTCTTAAATCTAAAAAGACAAATTGAAGCTAAGGAAGTCAGCTTAAAATCTATAAATCAAGAGTTTGAAAATACAAATAATGAGTTATTTGAATTAAGAGAAGAGTTAAACAAGAAAAATAGCACATTAACAAGCTTAGAAAAAGATTTAGGAAATAGCAGAGTATCTATAAATGAATTAGAAGAAAAAATTTCAATGTTAGCTAAAGAAAAAGAAGAAATATCTAGTGAAAATGATAAGCTTAATCAAGAATCTAGAACTTTCCAACATAAGGTATTTGAATTACAAGCTAAAATAATAGATACAGAAATAGAAGTTGCAAAGATAAAAAAAGAACAAATTGGACCTATTGCTAAAAAAAGATAAGCTTTATAAGTTATAGGACAGTAGATGATTTTATGTTTAAATAAAAATATCTGCTGTCCTATAACTTAACTTATCAATTTAAATAATTAATAATAAAAAAGCATTTTGAATTTTTAATCAAGTAATCTGAAAAGAAATACTTTATTTAGGAACAGCTTTGGTTTGTTAAAGAACTTTATAGTTTTATATTAAGCTTAGAAGGGGGATCTATATGTTTGAAATAAAAAGGGGAATATTAACCATCTTAGAATTAACATATACTAATATATGTTTTTAAAAGTGGAAACTTGACTGATTTACAAACAATAGTTAAGATTTAAGAATATATAGGAAATAAGACAATTAAAATAAATAAACTCATTAATAAAAATAGAAATGAATAATATGAAAGTTAAAGTTACTAATATTTTTACAAATTAACTTCATATTATTAATTATGAAGTTCGAAGAATGAAATATAATATTTTAATTCTCTCACTTAGGAGGAAAAATGAATAAAATTGAATTACTGGCTCCGGCAGGAAGTATGGAAAGTTTAATTGCAGCTATAAATAATGGAGCAGATGCAATATATCTTGGAGGAAATAAGTTTTCAGCAAGAGCTTATGCCTCAAATTTTGATAATGAAACTATGATGAAAGCAGTGGATTATGCACATAGTTATAATGTAAAAGTATATGTTACTATAAATACTAGCTTAAAACAAAGTGAACTAAAGGAAGCACTAAAATATGCAGGATACCTTTATGAAATTGGAATAGATGCATTGATAATTCAAGATGTTGGTTTAATAAGCTTGATTAGAGATGTATATCCAAATTTTGAACTTCATGCATCAACTCAAATGACAATACATAATGGAGAAGGCGCTTTATATTTTAGAGAAAAGGGCCTTCAAAGAATTGTTTTATCTAGAGAGCTTTCATTAGATGAAATTAAGTATATATCTAAAGATTTAGGTATTGAAACGGAAATATTTGTACATGGTGCTTTATGTGTATGTTATTCAGGTCAATGCTTAATGAGCTCTATGATTGGTGGAAGAAGCGGAAATAGAGGGCGTTGTGCTCAGCCTTGTAGAATGCAGTATACTATTAAAGGTGAAACTTCAGGAGAGAAAAAAGCTTATCTTTTGAGCCCTAAGGATACATGTTTAATTGAGGATGTAGATGCAATTATAAAAAGTGGAACTGCATCTCTAAAAGTTGAAGGTAGAATGAAAAAGCCTGAATATGTAGCTGGAGTTACACGTAATTATAGAAAATCTATTGATCAATCTTTGAAAAAGGAAAAGTTTGATTTAAATAAAGGTAGAAGTGAGTTAGCTCAATTATTTAATAGAGAAGGTTTTGCTAAAGCATATTTATATAAAAATGTAGGGAAAGATATGATGAGCTATAATTATCCTAAAAATACAGGGGTGTTTATAGGGCAGGTAACAAATAGCGGTGAAATTGTATTAGAAGAAAATGTAGCTTTAGGCGATGGAATAAGATTTCATGATGATGGATTTACATTAAGTAAGATTATAAAAAACAATAAAGAAATTAGGGAAGCTTTTAGGGGTGAAACCGTTAAATTATTTCCTGCTGGTGGATATAAAAAAGGTTATAAATTATATAAAATGTCTGACAAAAATCTATATGATGAGTTAAAGGATGATATTAAGCTTTATAAGAGAAAGATTGATTTAATAGGTGAAGTTGAATTTAAAGTAAATGCGCCACTTGTTATTAAAACTAAATTTAATGGGAAAGAATATAAGGTTTTTGGTGAAACTGTTGAAGCAGCAACTAATACACCTTTAACAAGAGAAAGAGTAGAAGAAGCTTTAAAAAAATCAGGGGAAATTCCTTATAAATTTAGTAAAATATTTTTTGATACCTTTGATGATGGTTTTATTAGAATAGCATCTATAAATAATTTAAGAAGAGAATTATTTGAAAAGATTTTAAAAGATGAAATCAGCTCATATAGAAGAAGGCGAAATGAAAAAAATCTTAAAATAAAGAAGATAAAATCAAATGAAGATTTAGGATATATTTATAGTTGTATTAAAAAAGACCAATTAAAAGCATTAATTAAAGATGAAAATGTTGAAAACATAGCTTTAGACATATCCTTCAGCAGACAAAAGAATGCTTTAAATAAGGAAGACTTAAAGAAGCTATATGAAACTTCAAAGGATAAAAATATATACTTAAAATTACCTAATATTATTAAAGGTGAATTTAATAATGTTGTTAAGCTCATAGATGAATTAATACCTTACATTAAAGGTGTAATAACATCTAATGTTGGAATAATTAGAATTTATAAAGACAAACTATTTATAATAGGTGATTATAAATTAAATATTTTCAATAAAGAATCGGCAGAGTTTTATGCAGAAGATATAGATATTCCATGTTTAAGTTTAGAATTAAACAGAAAAGAAATAAAGGAAATGATGAAGGGCATTAATTGCAAAGCGGGCATTAATATTTATGGTAATACTGAACTTATGGTTAGTGAATATTGTCCTATAGGAAGTACCTTTGGAGGAAAATCTTCTAAGAAGGAATGTAATGGAGCCTGTATGAAGGATAACTTTAGGTTAATAGATAGAATGAATGAAAGCTTTAGCGTTATATCAGATAATAATTGTAGAAGTTATATATTAAATTCATTACCTACAAATTTAATTGAACAGATAGATGAATTAAAGGCTTTTAATATCACTAATTTTAGAGTAGACTTTAAAGATGAGAGTTATGAAGAAGTTAAGGATATTTTAGAACAAATATCTCATGTCAAAAAGAATGAAAACAAAAAATATACTCAAGGTCATTATAGACGAGGAGTTGAATAATAGTTAATAGTTAACAGTTAATTGTACGCTGTTAACTGAGTATAAGGATGTGTTGTAAAATGAATGAACGTTCTCTAAGAATATTAGAGTTTTATAAAATCAAAGATAGGATTAAGAAGTATGCTCGAACGAATGCAGGAAAAGCAAGGGTTGAAGCACTTGAACCTTATGACAATGTATATGAAATAAATAATAAGCTAGAAGAAACAAATGAAGCTCTTGAAATATTAATTGGTAAGGGTAATCCGCCTCTTGAAGGTCTTTTTGATATTCAAGAAGGGATTGAAAGAGCTAAAAAAGGTGGTACTTTAACGCCAGAACAATTATTAAGAGTTGGAGGAATGCTTAGAGTTTCTAGAACAATGAAGGAATTCTTTAAAAGAGAAGAATCTGAAAAAGCATATCCAAGGCTTGAAGACCTAGCATACATATTAATTCCAATAAAACCATTGGAAGATGAAATAGAAAGAGCTATAGTATCAGAAGAGGAAATTAGCGATAAAGCTAGTCAAACTTTATATAACATAAGAAGAAGTCTTAAGGAAAAGAATTCTTCTGTTAGGGAAAAAATAAGTTCTATAGTTAAAAGTAATTCTAAGTATTTACAAGATGATTTATATACTATGAGAGGCGATAGATATGTAATTCCTGTAAAATCAGAATACAAGAGTCAAGTACCAGGACTTGTACATGACCAAAGTTCAACAGGAGCTACATTTTTTATTGAGCCTATGAGTTTAGTAAATTTAAATAATGAAATAAGAGAATTAGTTTTAAAAGAAAAAGCTGAAATAGAAAGAATATTAGAAGAACTTTCAGCAAAAGTTAAAGATAATGGAGAGCAATGTTTAAGTAACTTTAAAGTACTTATTGAATTTGACTTTATATTTGCAAAAGGGAAATATGCATCTTTATTAAATGCTATAAAACCAATAGTTAGAGAAGATGGAGCATTTAGTATATTATCAGGAAGACATCCTTTAATAGATGCAGATAAAATTGTACCATCAGATGTTTACTTAGGTGAAGAATTTCAAACCTTAATGATAACAGGACCGAATACTGGAGGTAAAACTGTTACTATTAAAACTGTTGGATTATTGCATATTATGGGATTAAGCGGACTTTTAATACCAGCTCGTGATAATTCATCGATAGCATTCTTTACAGAGATTTTTGCAGATATAGGTGATGAACAAAGTATTGAACAAAGTCTATCTACATTCTCATCTCATATGACTAATATAGTTAACATTATGAGACATGTAGATAACAAGTCATTAGCACTTTTTGATGAACTTGGAGCAGGAACTGATCCAGCAGAAGGTGCAGCACTTGCTGTGTCTATTTTAGAGACTTTAAGAAATAGAGGAGCAAAATTAATTGCAACAACTCACTATAGTGAGCTTAAGGCATATGCATTAAAAACAGATGGTGTTGAAAATGCTTCTGTTGAATTTAACATAGAAACACTAAGCCCAACATATAGATTATTGATTGGTGTTCCAGGAAAATCTAATGCTTTTGAAATATCTAAGAGATTAGGCCTTGTAGAAGGTGTAATAAAAAGAGCTAAAGAATATATGTCAGAAGAAAATCTTCAATTTGAAAACTTAATTAGAGAGCTTCAAGAAAAGAGTATTATAGCAAAACAAGAGGCAAGAGAAGCTAAGAAGCTTAAAGATGAAGCAGAAGAGCTTAAGAATAAATTTGAAGAGAAACTTGAAAAACTAGAAAAAACTAGAGAAAAAGCTTATATGGATGCTAGACGTGAAGCAAAAGATATAATTTCAAATGCAAAAGATGAAGCTGATGATATATTAAAGGCTATGAGAGAACTTGAAAAGCTTGGGATATCAACTGGAGGAAGGCAAAGACTTGAAGAAGAACGTAAAAAGCTTAAAGAAAGTCTAGAAAAGCAAGAAAAAGGACTTCATAATATGAAAGAAAATGAAGGGGAAGTTATAAGTAAAGTAACTCTTGGAATGGAAGCATTTCTACCTAAATTAAATCAAAAAGTAATAGTTATTTCTATGCCAGATGGTAAAGGTGAAGTTCAAGTTGAAGCTGGAATAATGAAAATAAGTGTCAAATTAAATGATTTAAGACAAACTCAAGTAAGTAAAGCAGAAAAGGTAAGAAAAAAGAGAGAAGTAAAACTTAATTTAAGTAGTATTGAATCAAGAGTAGATTTAAGAGGGTTAGATGCAGAAGAAGCATGTTATAAAGCAGATAAATATTTAGATGATGCTTATAGAGCTAACCTAGGAGAAGTAACTGTAGTTCATGGGAAAGGTACAGGAGTACTTAGAAAAGCAATAAATGATATGCTTAAGAGACATCCTCATGTAAAGTCATATAGATTAGGTGCTTATGGCGAAGGTGGAGATGGAGTTACTATGGTTGAATTAAAAGGCTAAATAACTTTCCCTAAGGGCTTTTCTCAACAATTCTTAACTCTTAACTGAAAAAAATGAGGTGATAATATGTATATAATAAGTGCATGTTTATGTGGTGTTAATTGTAGATATGATGGAAAAGATAATGCAAATGAACGTTGCTTAAAATTATTTAGAGAAGGAAAAGCTGTTTTAGTATGCCCAGAACAACTAGGGGGACTACAAACACCAAGAGATCCAGTTGAATTAAATAGGCCAGTGAATGAAGTTATAGATGGCGATGGGAAAGCAATAAGTAACAAAGGTGAAGATGTGACTAAACAATTTTTAGATGGAGCTTATGAAACACTAAAAATTGCGAGAATGCTTGGATCTACTAAAGCTATATTAAAAGAAGGAAGTCCTTCTTGCGGAAGTAATTTTGTATATGATGGAACATTTACTGGGAATAAAATTGAAGGAAAAGGAATAACAGCTTATCTTTTAGAAAAAGAAGGAATAACTGTATTTTCAGATGAGGATCTAGAAGTAAATAATAGTAAACTTGTATACCTTAATGAATTTGATAGAGAAAAGGCTAAGAAGAGAAGGCTTTTTGAATTAGAAGAAGAGATGGAAGAGGGAGAAGAATATTTTGATTTAACTGAAAATTTAGCAGATATGTCAGATCTTCCACCTAAGGTTGAAGAAAATGTTAAGAAGCTTATGATTTCATTAGCTCATGATTTAATGGGTTTTGAAGAATTAGATGAAATTGCAGAAGCAACTGGACTAAGTATTGAAGAAGTAAAAGAAATATTAAAAGACGATGAAGACTAAAAGGAGAATTTTAAGGTGAGTACAGAATTAAGTGCACTAGAAAAAGAATTTAAAACAAAAGAGTTGTTTTTAAAGATATTTCAAGAAAAAGATGTATCAATAGAGGAATTAAAGGAAGCTATCTGTCAGTCATATATTGATGAAGGATTTGATTGCAAAACTTTTGATGATATACCAATGGAAGAAATGCAAACAGCAATTTTAGATTGCTATGAAGCTGGTGGGCTAAGTTTTAAAGATATGGATGAGGTATTTGCTCATAATTTTGATGAAGAAGATTAAATTATAGTTATATTACATATTGTTGTAATAAAGGATGTTCTTTTGTGTTATTACAAAAGGAAATCCTTTATTTCTAATATTAAAGAATATTAGAAATAGGAAAACAGCTTTGAGAATAAGAGTAAATAAAAATATACTTAATAATAAAATGGAGAATAAAAATGAACGAGACAAATTTGAAGAAATTTCAGGATTATGATTTCGATAACTTTTTTAAATTAATGAGTGAAGCATTTCCAAGCATAGAAAGAAGAAGTTATGAAAATCAGAAGGAGCTTCTTTATGAAGATTTATATAATATAATAATTAACAAGGATAAAGATCAGAATATAAATGGTTTTATAGCTAATTGGCAATTTAATGATTTTAATTTTATTGAACATTTTGCTGTAGATAGCAAAATAAGAGGAAATGGTTTAGGTACAGCAATGTTAAAAGAGTATTTAAATAAATGTAATAAACCAATATTCTTAGAGGTTGAACTTCCAGAAGATAATATGTCTAAGCGTAGAATTAAATTTTATAAACAGTTTGGATTTCATTTAAATGATTTTGATTACTTACAGCCTCCTATGCAAAAACAGCATGATTTTTTACCACTTAAGGTTATGAGTTATCCTCAACGTGTTAATGAGACTGACTTTATAAAATTTAAGAATATTGTATATGATAGAGTTTATAAAATTAATAACTAACTTTAAAATTTAATTTTTATTGGGCTGTTGTAAAATACTTAAAAGCTATAGGCAAAACAAAAACCATACATAAACGTGAAAAATCCGTTTATATGTATGGTTTTTATTTATAGAAATTTATAAATATATTTTTGATAACAGGTTCTTTTTAATATGGACAACTTGTTTATTCTGAGGATTGGTAAAGGGAAAATAAATTCTGAACATAAGTATTATTTTGATAGTAGATTATTATTTAAATAAAATTACATTATCTTCAATTACTATACAATGTCCTTCATGAATATCTTGAGTTAAATTTTTTATATCTCTTATTTTAACAAAACTCTTATAATTATCTCCATTATCATCCTTAGTCCAAAAACTTGTTATAAAATAATTATCAATTAATGCTTCAAAGCTTTCTCTAATCTCATTATATTCAAAAGTAAAATCTTCATCTAAAATTTCTTTAACTTCTTTTTTACTACCATCTATAACTTTTAGTGTATATATTTTTCTATTTTCCATATCATACCATATATTATTACTTGAATGTGAAAACTTACTCTTGCCCATTTGTATAGACTTTAACATTTGTTTTTTTAAGTTTTTTTATCAATGGAATATATATTTTCAATTTTACTTTCAAAATCCTTTGTTCTGTAATGAACATTATTATCATCCATACCAAAGTATCTTGTCCATTCAGTAAGTTCTGTCTTATGAATTTGATTGAAGGGAATTACCTTACAGTTTTCTTTTACAGCTTCAACAAATTTATCTAAGGAAATAACATTAATGCTTTCAATATAGCTATTTATATAAAAAGCTTCTTTTTTTATTCCTTCTTCAAACATTTCTTCAAGTTCATAGTCTTCCATATATGCTTCTTCAAAAACTATATATTCTATACAATCAACCTTATATGAAATAAAATAATCTCTAATCCCTAAAACAACTCTTTTATCCTTTATTTCATATTCTACGTTCTCTTTTAAATCAAGCAAAATAGCATAGTCATACTCACGTTGTAGATTTTTTCGAAAATCTGAATGAGCTTCATCTATTTCATAGTTACTGCCATTTAAAACTGCATATCTCTCACTCAAAAAAATAACACTTAACTCTTTTTCTATTGAGTAAAGAATATCTGTTTTACCATCTATAAGGTTAACTTTATATAAAAGAGTTTCTGCAATATCATCAGTTTTTATATCGTATGAATCAGTATAGATAAAATTATCAAAACAATAATAATTGCAATAAGCATATTCAGTAGTTATAATTCCGTTATCATTTATTTTGTGAATATATTTATTTTTAATATTGTATTTGTAAAAATATCTTTTATAAACTTCATTTTCATATTCCATATTACTAAAAATAATTTCATTATTTTTAAATGAAATAAATTTAACTACTCCATAGTTAAATTTTCTTAAATCAATTAAATTCATAATGCCTCCAATTAGTATTTCATTAAAAATTTATTTTATGCATATTATAACATAATTTACAAAAATAAAATTAGACCAATATTGGTTTAATAGAGTTTATATTTATATATTAATGAGAGTAACGAAAGCAACTTGATTACCTTTAGCTTTAAGATTATACTTAAAGAAGTAAAGTATTTTATCTAGTACTTGTGAAAGGGTGTGAATTAAGTGGTGATAAAACGAATTAACTACTCAGTACAGTTGAAATAATCTGTTAGCAGATTGTACTGAGATTAAAATAATTTGCTTACAGTATCAACTGTACTAATTTTTAATGAAAAATTAGAAATTAAAAGGAGTACAGTTATGAAACATTATTTAGAAATTTTAAACAAGAAGAAATTAGGTATTACCATTTATATATTACTAGGAATAGTTTTGGCCTTATTGAATTCTTTTAGTGCCAGCTATTTTCAAAAAGTGCTAGATGATTTTGGGACTAATACATTAACAATAACAACACTTTGTGTTTATGGTTTTATTTTGGTAATAGTATGTGGATTAAATTATATTGATGAATATCCAAGCTGTAAATTATCTGAAAGTATATATTTAGATCTTAAGTTAAAAGCACTCAGAAAAATGAGTACAATAGATTATAAGCATTATCAATCATTAGGGACAGGAAATCTTGTTCAAAAAATAGAAAATGGAGCTAATGCAGGTAAAAATATAATATTTGATTTTTATTTTAAATTATTTCGTAAATTGATTCCAAGCATAGTTTTTAGTTTAATCTTTATTGCATGCATTGACAAGAATATTATGATTTATATTGGAATTGGCTATATATTTGTTTTTATAATAACAAATATGTTACTGAAATACTTATATAATATTAAAGCTCATATTTTAAATAATGAGGAAAATTTCAATAAGTATTTAATTCGTGGTTTCATGGAATTGGTTGTGTTTAGAACTAATAAAAGATTTAAGGATGAGATAAGCAAAGCAACTAAAACATCAGAAGAAATTGTAAAATCAAAGACGAAAATGAAGATGATTCATGAAGCATTTTTTGCAATTTTTGCATTATTTATTACAGTGATTAAAATAATTATTATATTTATTAGTTGGAAAGGTAATACATTATCAGTTGGAACTGTAGTTGCATTACTTACTTTGATTGATAAAGCTTATTCACCTATTGCTATATTTAATGTATTGTTTGTCCAATATAAATTAGATAAAAGTGCATTTGAGAGATATACAAATTTATTGGACATGTCAGATGATGTTAAATTGAATTCTGGAAAGATAATAAAATCTATAGAAGGAAATATATCTTTTAATAATGTGTGCTTTTCCTATGAGGAGAAGAATATATTTGAGAATTTATCCTTTAATATTGCAGCAGGAAGTTCTGTTGCATAGATAGCAATGATCTAGCAGAGGTTAACTTAAATCATTTTTACAATTATGTTTCTTACACTTCACAAGAAGCCCCTATTTTTGATGGGACAGTGCGGGAAAATATTGTTTTTGATAAAGATATTTCTGATAATGAAATTATTGAAGTGTTGAAAAGAGTTGGACTTAAATCAGTTTATTCTTCATTGTCAAAAGGGCTTGATACAGAGGTTGGAGAAAGAGGCGTTATGCTTTCAGGTGGAGAACGTCAAAGATTAGCCTTAGCTAGAGTGTTTTTTTACGACGCAAAAATTGTTATATTGGATGAAGCTACTTCAGCCATGGACAATGTTACAGAAGAATTAGTAATGAAAAATATAATGAAATTCTTGAAGGATAAAACAATTATTACAATAGCTCATCGTTTAAATACAATAAAAGATTTTGAAAAAATTTATGTATTCAAGGATGGGAAAATTATTGGTGATGGTGATTTTAATGAACTCTTGGAAAATAATCAGTATTTCCAACAATTATGGAATACTGCATTGCAAAGTAGTTAATTAGAGTTATTATCTATATTTATATAATTTAGATAATAATAAAGCAAAAAAAGGAACTAAACATTTTAAAATGTTTAGTTCCTTTTTCTTACGTGTATTTCAAAATCTCCAAAACTGTATTTTATTAATATGCGTCATATGCTGAACAACTTACGCAAAAGGTAATAAATTATCAAAAACACGAATGATTGAAAAAAATTAATCATAACAGATAAAAACTATAAATTAAATTAAATGAAAATTCAAACTTCTTAAATGCACGTTATAAAATGTTAAAACTTAGTAAAATAAGTATAGAATTTTGGAATAATATGATATAATGTATAAAAAGTTCATAATAATTAAATGAAATATAAAAATGTATTTAAATGTATTGTTCGTATTTCTGATATTAAATAATAATTATTTAGTAAAAGCATTTTATTAAAATAAATCAGCTAAAGGTTTTATTAATAAAATGTTTATATATATTTTATATGTATGAAGGAGAGTATTAAATGAAAAAATTAATTGCATTAGCTGCTACACTAATTCTTACCATGGGTCTTTTTATAGGATGTGGAAGCGGTGACAGTAAGAAACTACCAGATGAATTAGTGGTTTATTTTGTACCATCTAGGGAACCACAAGAAATTGTAACAGCAACTGAACCTTTAAAGGATTTACTTAAGACAGAATTAAAGAATCAAGGTTATGAATTCAAAAACATTAAAATCGAAGTTGGTACAAGCTATGAAGCTGTTGGAGAAACTTTAGTTGCAGGAACTGCACACGTTGGATTTATTCCAGGAGGTACATATGTACTTTATGCTGATGGAGCAGATCCAATATTAACAGCTACAAGAGATGGTTTAAGCTGTGATTCAAAAGAACCAGCTGATTGGAATAAAGCACCGATAGAGGCTGCTACAAAGCAAGCAACATATTATAAATCATTAATGGTTGCAGGTCCTTCAGCTAAAGGTAAAGAATTAGCTGCTAAAATAAATGCTGGTCAAAAGTTAACAGCAGATGATGTTAAATCTGCAAAATGGGGTGTAATGGGAGCATCATCTTCAGCAGGATATATATACCCAAGTTTATGGTTAAAAGATAATTTTGGAATTACAATAACTGATCTACCAAATGTTGTTCAGAACAATTCTTATGGAGATGCTATGACAAGACTTGCTTCTGAACAATTAGATGTAATTTGCATGTATGCAGACGCAAGAAGAGATTATGCAGATAAATGGACAAAAGACTATGCTCGTAAAGATACAATTTGGAAAGAAACTGGAGTTATCGGTGTAACAGATAATATATATAATGACACTATTTCAGTTTCTAAGAACGCAAGCTTTATAGATGATAAATTTAAAAAGGCTCTTCAAACTTCATTTATAAATATTGCAAAAACACCAGAAGGACAAAAAGTTATATCAATATATAGCCATAAAGGATATGAACCAGGAGATCCTAAAAATTATGAAGCTGAAAAGAAAGCACAAGATTTAGTAAAAGAAATGAAGAAAAAGTAATATAAAATAGAATTATATAAGATTTAAATATACTAGCAGGGGACTGTTTCAAAAAAGAAAGATTCATTTTGAGACAGCCTCTTGGTAGTAATTCTATTGTAATAAAGAACAATTTGATAAATATTAAAGTTAGCATATCTGACTTTAGGCATGGAGGTATTATTTTGATTAAGTTTGAAAATGTAGATAAAGTATATCCTAATGGATTTAAAGGATTAAAGAATGTCTCATTAGAAATTAAGCAAGGGGAGTTCGTTGCAATAATTGGATTATCAGGTGCAGGAAAATCTACTCTTTTGCGTACAATAAACAAAATGCATGATATAAGCAATGGAACATTAACTGTAAATGGACAAGATGTTACTAAATTAAGAGGTAAGGAATTAAGAACATTTAGAAGAAAAATAGGGATGATATTCCAATCATTTAATCTTATAACTAGAATAAGTGTTATAAAAAATGTATTAACTTCTAGAGTTCCAGAACTTCCATCATGGAAATGTATTCTTGGATTATTTTCTAAAGAGGATAAAATAGCAGCATTAGAAGCGTTAGATAAAGTTGGAATTTTAGATAAAGCATACATAAGAGCAGATCAATTATCTGGTGGACAACAACAAAGAGTTGCACTTGCTAGAACTCTTGCTCAAAATCCGGAAATAATACTCGCAGATGAACCCGTTGCTGCTTTAGACCCTGTTACAGCTAAAGAAGTTATGAATGATTTTAGAAGAATCAATAAAGAAATGAATATATCGATCATAATAAATATTCATCATGTTGATTTAGCATTAGACTATGCAGATAGAGTAATTGGAATAAAAGCAGGAGAAATAATTTATGATGGACCTGCCAGTGATGTAGATAAAGAAACACTAACTAAAATATATGGGCGTGACTTAACTTCAGAAGAGGTGGCGGGTAATTAATATGGATACTTTAAAGAATTTAATCATTCCTAAAAAGATAATTTTGAATAATGGAAAAGAAATTCAACCACCAATACCTAAATTACCATTTATTTTAGTTGGACTTATCGTTATAGTAATTGCATCAGCAGAACTTACAGATTTTAGTTTTGAGAAAATTATAAAAAATGGACATCAATTTACAGCGATTTTATCAGCAATGATTCCACCTAATTGGGGTTATGCAAAAGAAGTAATTAAGCCACTTAAGGAAACAATACAAATGTCTCTTCTAGGTTCAATTGTTGGTTCAATTTTAGCTGTTCCTTTTGCAATTTTAGCTTCAGTTAATATAAATCACAATAAACCGTTGTTATTAATCATAAGATTTTTGCTGAGTTTAGTAAGAACATTACCAACATTAATAATAGCGTTAATTGCTACTTTTATATTTGATTTAGGTCCATTTGCAGGAACAATTGCTATTGCAATATTTACCTTGGGAATAGTTGCTAAAATGATTTATGAAAAAATAGAGACTGTAGATATGGGACCTTTCGAAGCTTTAGAAGCTTTAGGCGCAACAAAGTTAAAAGCATTTTTATCAGCTATAATTCCACAAATTTTACCATCTTACTTATCAAATTGTTTATACTGCTTTGAAGTTAATGTACGTTATGCAGCGATACTTGGATATGTTGGAGCCGGTGGTATAGGCCTTATTTTAAATGAAAAAATAGGTTGGAGAGAATATGATAAAGTTGGTATGATGTTATTCATGCTATTTGTGACAGTAGTAATAATTGAATATTTATCAAAATACATAAGGGGGAAATTAAGATAATGAAAGTCGAAGTTAAAAAACAATTAGAAAAAGAACCGAAACTTTGGATTGTAAAGTTACTATCAACCCTTTTTGTATTATCATTAATAATTTGGACATCTAATTCTCTTGAATATCATGGAATTCAAGAATCAGGAGTTTCTATAGCTAAAAATATTTTAGTAGGGATTGTTTCACCTAGTACAGATCTTTTAATTAATTTTAAAATTAATGGAGTACCTTATTTGCTGCTTCAAACAATAGCTATAGCTATACTTGGAACTATAATTGGATCTATAATATCAGTTCCTTTTGCATTTATGTGTTCAGCAAATGTTGTTCCAAAATGGATAAGTACTTTAGGTACAATAATAGTTGCGGCAATAAGAACTATTCCATCTTTTGTATATGGATTAATGTTTATAAGAGTTACAGGTCCTGGTGCTTTTGCAGGGGTTTTAACTATTGGAGTTGTTTCTATTGGTATGATAACTAAATTATATATTGAAGCAATTGAAGATTTAGATAAAAATATCATAGAATCATTAGATGTTGCAGGATGTACACTTGTTCAAAAAGTAAGATACGGAATACTTCCACAGCTTTCTACTAACTTTGTTTCAACAGCTATATATAGATTTGAAATAAACTTAAAGGATGCTACAGTATTAGGTCTTGTTGGAGCAGGAGGAATAGGAGCACCTCTTATATTTGCTATGAATTCTTATAGATGGAAAGAAGTCGGAGCGATACTAATAGGGCTAATTATACTAGTTATTGTAGTTGAATATTGTTCAACAAGGATTAGAGCTAAGCTTGCTAGAGGCTAAAATTTTACTGTATAAGGCACAATTAAAAAAATGATCTACAAGTATTTTTGCCTATTATTTTCTTTCATGTGCTTAAAGTCAATCATATTGAAGAATAACAAGTCAGCATGATAGGTTATTTCGCCGCTTTAAGCGATACACATCACATCTTTGGCTTGTTATTTTATATGTCTAAATAAATATATATATGGAAGGTGATTGAATGAAAACCTTAAAAATTTATTTTACTTCGGATATGCATGGATTTGTGTATCCAACAGATTATACTGATAGTGCTAAAAAGCCCATAGGCATGCTAAATATAATTAATTCTTTTGAAAAAGATGAAAATACTCTAGTAATTGATGGTGGAGATACTATTCAAGGTTCACCATTTACTACATATCTTTCTAAGAATAAATTTAATGATAATCCAATAGCTAAGGTCATGAATGAAGGAGGATATGATTTTATTACTCTTGGAAATCATGATTTTAATTATGGATATGATAATTTAAAAAAATATATAGAAGAATTTAATGGGCAATGTATTTGTTGCAATGTCAAAGATAAAAATAATCAGATTCCTATTCTGCCATATGCAATAAAAGAGCTTGATAATAAGTTGAAAGTTGGAATTATAGGATTTACAACTGATTTTATAAATATATGGGAACAACCTTATAATATTGAGAATTTTGAGATCCAAAGTACTTTATTATCTTTAGAAAAGCAATATAAAAAGCTGAGAGATAAGGTGGATATATTAATTGGAATTTACCATGGCGGCTTTGAAAGAGATTTAGATACTAATAAGATTTTAAGTTATACTCATGAGAATTTGGGATGCCAAATTTGTGAAAAGTTTAATTTTGATATTTTACTTACCGGTCATCAGCATATGATTATATCAGGACAAAGGCTTTACAATACATATATAGTTCAAACACCAGCTAATGGTCAAGGATTTATTGAAGTTAATTTAAAATATGATAATGAAATTGTTGAAATAACTTCAGATTTAAAAAAGCCTGAAATTAATCCAAATGAAAAAATGCTTAAAGAACTTCAGTCAATTGAGGATAATGTTCAAAAATGGCTAGATGGCGCTGTAGGTCATTTGGATATAGATTTAGATTCAAAAAACCATTTGGATATGGCATTAGAAGGATCGGTATTAGCGAATTTCATTAATTCTGTACAAATAGAGAAAAGTGGAGCAGATATATCTTGTACATCTTTTGCTAATTCAATAAAAGGATTTAATAAAGAGGTTACTGTACGCGACGTTGTCTCTACATATGTATACCCTAATACTTTAGTAGTCCTAGAAATTACAGGAGAAGTATTAAAAAAAGCACTTTTAAGATCATCTGAATATTTTAAATATGATGGAAAAGAAATAGTGGTATGTGATGTATTTTTAAAACCTAAAATTGAACATTATAATTATGATTATTTTAATAATATTCAATATGGTTTTAAATTAAATGCTGATAAGAAAAATGAATTGGATTATGTTAAATTTAATAACAAAGAAGTTAAAGATGAGGATAAATTAACCATTGTAATGAATAATTATAGAGCAAGTGGTGCAGGTGGATATGAGTTTTATAAAACTTGCAAAATTATTAAAGAAATCCAAGTTGAAATGACTGAAATAATCATAGATTATTTTGAGAGATATAAATATGTTAATGTAGACAAAAAGAAATATATTAACATTAAGGCATAATAAATAAAATAATAAATAAAAACTAATTAAATCAAACTAAGAGAAGTGCTACTATATTTATGATTCAGATATAGAGCACTTTTTGTTTTTAATACTAAGGTTTTGTATTAAAACAATTTTTTATCCTAACGCATGATTAACAGAGAATAAGAAGGAAAATATCAAATAATGTAGAATATTTAACAATGTAGAACGTTTAGCAAGGATAACGCAATTATTATATTATATGTAAAAGAGTGAAGAGTTAAACTTTTAAAATTTGCTACAAGTGATTTAATGTTATAAAGTGAAATATTAGATCCGTAAATTTAGAATTAATTTATTAATATGGGAAGTAATAGAGGATGTTTAAAAATTTAAAATTGGGTACAAAAATAACGTCATTACTTATAGGATTAGTTTTATTATCAGTATCAGTAATTGGAGTTATGGGTGCAGTAGAACAAACATCTATAATTGGTAATAATCTAACTTATACAACAAAGGAATTATCCTTGAGCTTGAGTCAGGAAATAGAGGGGTTTATTAATAATAATGTATCTGTATTAAAGAGTATAAGCTTTGCTAAGGATTTAAGCCTATATAACAGCGAGGATCAAAAAAGTCTTTTAAAAAAGATTAGTGAAGAAAATAAACAATTTGCTCTCTTATTTGTTACAGATGATAAGGGGAAACAAGTTGCAAAATCAGATAATACTGAACTAACTGATAATTCTGATCGTGATTATATTAAAGCTGTAATTTCAACAAAAAAGACATTTATTAGTGATGTATTAATTTCAAAGACTACTGGAAAGCCAGCAGTAGTTATTGCAATTCCTATTTTTAGTGAACAAGGTGAATTTAAAGGCATTGTAGGTGGGACATTAGATTTGGCTATTATAGAAGAAATGAGAAGTAAAATTAAAATGGGTGAAACTGGATATGCTTATATAACAGATTCAAAAGGACAAGTTTTAGCTCATCCAGATGAAAAGATGACTGCTGAAAGAACCAATGTCTTAGAGGTAAGTGTTGTTAAAAAAGCTTTAAATGGTGAAGCAGGGGCCGAAATTTATGAGTATAATGGACAAAAAACATTTGGAAGTTATACAAGGGTTTCAAATACAGGCTGGGCTGTAGTAGTTAGACAAGGTTATGATGATGCTTTTGCTAGTGTTTCAAAGGCACAAGTTAAAGCAATCGGTATAGCATTAAGTATTTTAGCTATTAGTATTATAATTGGAATAATAGTATCTAGAAGTATGATAAAACCTTTATTAACTTTAAAAGAGGCAGCTAAAGAATTATCAGAAGGAAATCTTACTCATGAGTTTAAGGTTAATACTATGGACGAGATAGGAGACGTAGCAGATTCATTTATAGATATGAGAGATTGTTTGAAAAAATTGGTTGAAAAAATTATATCTGCATCTAATGAAGTTAGTAAATCTTCTAAGGACGTTTTGGATTCATCTAAGCAAGCAGAAATTGTAGCAGGTCAAATTGCTGAAGCAACTGGTCAGCTAGCGTTAGGTAGTGATGAACAAGCAAAAAGTGTTGAAAATACATTTGGGTCAATTAATAAAATAGTTGAATCTATTGAGGAAATTTCAGTTAATAGTAAAAGTTCGCTTGATTCTTCAAGTAATGCTGAAAAGCTAGTTGAAAATGGCGTGAAAATAGTAAATGAACAAAATCTAAAAATGCAAGAAAGTACTAATGCAGTTGGACAAGTATCTGATATAGTATTTGCATTAAAGGAAAAGGCTGTTGAAATTGGACAAATTGTAGAAGTTATTGAGAGCGTTGCAGAACAAACTAATTTATTGGCATTAAATGCATCTATTGAAGCAGCAAGAGCCGGAGAAGCTGGTAAGGGGTTTGCTGTTGTAGCTAGTGAAGTTGGGCAGCTTGCTGAAGAATCTAGAGACTCTATTTCTAAAATTCAAAGTATTATTAAGAATATTCAAAGTACTACAGGTGAAGCAGTAAAGAGTGTAAATAATGCAACAAATGCCATTAGTAAACAAAATGAATCTGTAGAAAATACATCTAAGGTTTTTAAAGAAATATTAGAGATTGTGAATAAAATGGGAACTGAAGTTAAGTTAATTTCCAATAAGACAATAGGAATGAAAGATGCAGGAGATAGTATAGTACAAGATATGGAAAGAATATTAGCTGTATCTGAGGAAACAGCTGCAAGTACTGAAGAGGTAACAGCATCTACAGAAGAACAAACTTCTCATAGTCAAAGCATCGTAGAAGAAAGTGAAAAATTAAATACATTAGCAGAAGAACTAAAAGGATATACGGATGGATTTAAAATTTAATTGTTTAAAATCTGATAAAATTATTGATGAATAAAAAATTATAAATAAATATTATTACTTAGTAGATTAAGTAATAATTAAGTTAAAGGAGATACTTGTTCATAAGTATCTCCTTTAACTTATATATGTTTAATTTTTAAAGTCATAAACATTTATTCAATATCTGCTAGTATATTTTCCATTTTACTAAATTCATCGTGAACATCTTCATTAACTTCTTCAGTTAAAAGACTAACAACAACAACAGAAAGAATAGATAGTGCGAAACCTGGAATCATTTCATACAGATAAGAAGATAAACCAGTCGTGATCCATATGATAACTGTTAATCCACCAACAATCATTCCTGATAGAGCTCCCCATTTAGTCATTCTCTTCCAGTAAAGACTTAATAGAAGTACTGGTCCAAAAGAGGAACCAAAGCCAGCCCACGCCTGACCAACTATACTAAGTATGGTTTTATTTGGCATATATGCTAATATTGTTGCAAAAGCTGCAATTGCTACTACGGCTAATCTTCCTATTACCATTTGTTGCTTTTCAGAAGCTTTTTTATTAAAGAAGGTTAAATAAAAGTCTTTTGTAATTGAACTAGAACAAACCAAAAGCTGAGAAGAAAGAGTACTCATAATAGCAGCAAGTACTGCGGATAATATAATTCCTGTAATAAAAGGATGGAATAAAATATCTCCAAGACGAAGAAAAACTGTTTCAGGATCACTTAATGGACTTTGATGTTGAGTGAAATATACAAGACCTATAAGACCACTCGCAACAGCTCCTAGAAGGCCTATAGCCATCCAACCAATACCAATTCTTCTTGCTGATTTTAATTCATTTGCAGAGCTTATTGCCATAAAACGAACAATAATATGTGGCTGACCAAAATATCCAAGCCCCCAAGCTAGAAGACCAATAATAGTAGATATACTAGTTCCTCTAAACATATCAAATAGTGCAGGATCAATATTTTGTATTTTATTTATAAATGTTCCAGCGTCTAATCCTAAATTCATATAGGCTACAACTGGAACTACAATTAAACATATAAACATTAAAGTTCCTTGAAAAAAATCAGTAAGACTTACTGCCAAAAATCCTCCGAAATATGTATAAAGAACAACAACAGATAAAGTTACTATTACACCCATTGTATATGTTAGTTTAAAAGTATCAACAAATAACTTTCCTCCAGCTACAATACCAGATGAAATATAAAGAATAAAGAAAACAAGAATTATAATACCTGATACCAGTCTAAGCATGTTAGATTTATCCTTAAAGCGATTTTCTAAATAATCTGGAACTGTTAATGAGTCATTAGCTACCTCAGTATAAACTCTAAATCTTGGAGCTAATAAAAGATAATTTAAATAAGCTCCGAATGTTAATCCAATTCCTATCCAAATGCTAGAAATTCCAGTTAAATAAACTGCTCCAGGAAGTCCCATAAGCATCCAACCACTCATATCACTTGCACCGGCTGAAAGTGCTGTAACCATAGGCCCAAGCCCTCTTCCTCCTATCATATAATCTGATAGGCTAGATGTTTTTTTGTAAGAATAATAACCTATTCCAAGTAAAATGGAAAGATATACTCCAATTGCAATAGCAGACCATAATTGCATATTAATTGCCCCCTTAAAATTATTTAATATATATTCTAGTTAATAAAATTCATTTCTTGAATAGTAAACTTGTTTATAATTACGAAAATAAGAATTAAATTTAAATGAAGTATCTTTTTAGAATATATATCTTAAAGTATTATTTTTACAAATATCAGATGAATAAAATGCTGTTTTTATAAAAATACTATGAATATATTATCATAGTATTGAAAAAACAACAAATAAATTAATTTGAATTTTATGATAAATTTTCTTATATTGAAAAATGTTCAATAAAGTAAATCATCTATAGATGTTATTTTATGCTTCATACTATTTTAAGTACATTTTGAAAAATAATAGTTTAAGAAAAAATAAGCCGCCCAAAATAGAATTTAAATTTCTATTTTAGGTCGGCCTCTTAAAATAAATATAATCTTGTAAGTTAGAATTTTTTATCTCTAATAATACTACTAACTTATTACTGTAAACTTATGTGATTCAATATTATTTATATATATATGTTCTAATTAATAAAATTCATTGTTTGTTAAAGCAGATTTATATTATTCGATAAGTCTGCACAAAATAAATCTAGCATTTATTTTATGAGGTGATTCAAATGATGAATTTAAAGAAAAAT
>Ga0209281_1000363_pt1 | contig 74009 bp, 70 predicted proteins | sample MedtruBG_FD_187514 | JGI IMG/M metagenome (GOLD analysis project Ga0209281, IMG submission 187514) | Root nodule microbial communities of legume samples collected from California, USA - Medicago truncatula BG (SPAdes) (version 2) | ecosystem: Host-associated > Plants > Roots > Nodule | place... | reverse complement strand
TACAGACCAACCCCCTGCCGTCGTACATCGACCCTGCATCCATGAACGTCAGCACGTCCGGCATCGGCGTCGGCAACAACGTCTTCCAGGGCGATAACCTGGCGGCCATCAGCGCCGCCGATGAAAGTTTCGTGATCAATCCAGAGACCCTGCTGACGGGCATGAAGGTCTTCATCGACAACTCCGTGGCGGGTTACAACACGGCGACCGAAGATCTGTACTACAGGATCTACTACGCCGATGGCACGTTTTCGAACCAGGTCGAGGTGAACACCCTGACGCCAGAGGCTGGCGGGCAGGTGTCCTTCCTCATCCAGAAGGAGGGTACGTCACTGATCGACGCTGTTCAGCTGACGATGGGCCGGGGCGATGTCAAGATCCCGGTGATCCAGTTCATTCAGCAGAGCGAGAGTCTGGCCAGCGATGTCCAGCTGGCGTTCAGCGCAACGCTGACGGACAAGGATGGGGACTCGGCGACCAGTGCGTTTGCCGCCAATTTGTTCGCCAACGACCCGACCAACGCATCCTTCGACTTCTCGCTGGCGGGCACGATCGGTAAGCAGGATGCGTTCAACATCGACCTGTCAGTCAATGACAACCTGTACCAGGTCACCGGCTTCGATACGGGTTCAGGCGTGCAAGACAAGCTGGTGCTCAACGGCGACCCGAACGCCGTTGTCCAATCGATCAACAACGCCGGCGCAGATAGCGTCGTGACGGTTGCCGAGACTGGCGGACAAACAACGACCATCACCGTGGTCGGGGCCCATGTTGAGAATACCGACATCTTTTTTGGCAGCGCCTGAGGCTTTGCGCGTGTGAACGGATGCGAGGGTGGCCCAGGAAACCACCCTCGCATTCTTTTTGCGGTTCCGATACGAGATCCCCATGATCGCTACGCTGTGAACTGGCGAGCAGCACAAGGCTTGAAAAGCGCGGCGGGTAGGTACGGGTGGACGTGGCAGATTTTACGAAAACGACATCAGTATTGCGGGGCACTCTGTCCCGGGATACCGACAAGGACGGCAAAACGGTGACGGTCTACTCCCTGAAAGTGAGGGGCAGACCGTTTTGTATCGACTTGAAACTCATTCCAGTTCCACCCAGGCGGACTCGGTCGGTGCTTCGTTGGTGAGCCCGTGTTTCAGCGCATACATCAGCAAGTCGATGCGGTTGATGAGATTAAGCTTTTGATAGATGTTGCTGAGGTGGTTGTGCACGGTGTGCTCGCTGATCCCCAGGCGCCCGGCGATGCTCACGTATTTGGCGGACGGTTCGCCCACGATGGCGCGAATCAGTTCTCTCTCGCGCAGCGTCAACCGCGCCTGTTTTGCCCGCTCCAGATTGCATTTTATGGGTATTTGCCCGGTCGCGGCATAACCGGAAAGGCCGCCAGCCCAAGCTCTATCCATTGCGAAGTCGCTATGGTGGACCTTGAGGATGGCCTGGATAATTGATTCCGTCGGGTCTTCCGCCAGCACGATGCCGCGAGCGCCAGCCTCTATCGCCTGGGCAGCGGGGACAACTTCATACAGGCCCTTGAGCAGCAGCACTTTCATTTCGGCGCTACGGGTGAGTCCCGCGACGACATCCAGAGGATTCAGCGCATCCGGAAAGAAACTGAAAAAAATCACATCGGGCCGCAGCTGATCGGCAAGATCCAGCGCCTGGGTATAAGTGGTGGCTTGCGCTGTCACTTCCATCCGGGGTTTTCTGGCATTGATCAAATCGTGAAGGCCCATGAGTACGAGGGGACGACAATCGATCAACATCACGCCAATTGACTCTCTTTGGTCAGTCATGATCTTCCTGACCCTCTTGAAAAACCAGTGAAGGCCTCCCCCCGCAGGACTTTGCGAGGCAGAAACTTGCCCACTTGGGCGGTGCGATTGAAGGACGGAATTGAACGCAGGGAGGCCGTAATGAAGCCCTCCCAGGCATTGGCAACCATCGACCCCGGGACCATTTCCATCAACAGCACTGGCACGTGGGGCGAACGTTTCCAGAAGGCAGTCAAAGCCCGGGAGAGAAGATCAATACGAATAATTATCAGTGGTTTACACATGATGATGTGCTCCCTCCCGCCTCTCAACTGATTCTAGGTCAGCTCGGAGCGCTTCCAACCTACCCATCCGTCAGTGCTCGATCCAGTCCCGGTGCGGACAGGCCTGACCGATGTTCTCGAGACGGGGAGTAACCCTCGAAAATCAAGGTATTAGGCCTGCCATAGATGGCCAGTGGCCAAGGTCGGATCCACATCATGATCGTCAATTAATCGACGAGTGGCGTTAACTTGGGAGCGCTAATATCGACTTAGTCAATTTGTCGGCGATATCTGGCTGGTTAGCCACCTTTTTTTGTGCACGAGGTCTCGTTTTCAGTAACGCCTTCGCATATTCAGATTGAGCGTTGGGGAAGGCTCTCAAGGGAATGCCATGGCTGGCCGATAACATGGGCAGTCAAGAGCCTCTTCGTCTCTTTCGGTCGATGCATATGCTGATTGGCGATGAGAAAGTGTGTTGATGGCTAAGGGCTACCAGCTATCATCTGCGCGCCAAAACAGGGGCTGCGAAGCTGAGTCCGTCCGTGTATTTGCCTTTGGGTTCTTCTTCTTAAATTGCCTGGAAATCTTCGATGCTGTCGTATCACCAAAAGCGTTTTCTGATCGTCGATGATTTCTCGGACTTCCGCAGTTCGGTCAGGTCGATGCTGCGTGAACTGGGCGTCAAGGAAGTGGACACTGCCGATACCGGCGAGCAGGCGCTGAAAATGTGCTCGCAGAAAGCCTACGATTTCATCTTGCAGGACTTTCACCTGGGTGACGGCAAGAAGAACGGCCAGCAGGTGCTCGAAGACCTGATGGAAGAAAAGCTGATCAGCCATGAATCGGTGTTCGTCATGGTCACCGCCGAAACCAGCCAGGCCATGGTGCTCAGTGCGCTGGAGCATGAGCCCGATGCCTACCTGACCAAGCCGTTCAACCGTTCCAGCCTGGCCCAGCGCCTGGAGCGCCTGGAGCAACGCAAGACCCTGCTCAAGCCGATCCTTCAGGCCCTCGACCGCGGTAAGCCGATGGAGGTGCTCAACGCCTGTATCGCCCTGTGCAAACAAGACATCCGCTATTCGCCACTGTGCCTGCGCTTTCGCGCCGATGCCCTGCGCGACCTGAATCAGAACGAAGCGCTGGAGCGTCTCTACGACAGCATCATCGCCGACCGCCCGTTGCCATGGGCGTTTGCCGGGTTGGGCAAGTTGTTGTTCAAGCGTGGCCAGGTCGGGCAGGCCAAGGGCATTTATGAAAAAGCCCTGAAAGTCTTCCCGATGATGCCGTCGCTGTATGACGGCATGGCGGATGTACTGGTCGCCGAAGGGGATACCAAGGGTGCGCAGCGCGTCCTGGAAGAGGCGATTCGCCTGTCGCCGCTGGCGGTGCGTCGCCAGGCATTGCTCGGCAAGCTGGCGATGACCAACGAGGACTTCGACACGGCGGCCAAGGCCTATCGCCAGGCAGTGAGCCAGGGCGCGCAGTCACGGTTCAAGGATGCTGAAAGCAACCTCGGCCTGGCCCATGCGTTGATCAGCAAGGGCAGCGAACGGGGCCTGGACACGCGGACCCGCCTGGAAATCAACACCACATTGAGTGCCGTGGCCAAGGAGAACCCCTCCGATCCGGGCCTGCAAATCCGGGCGCGCCTGATGAAGGCCACTAGCCTGTTGCTCAACGATGCAGAGACGGCCGACAAGCTCACCGAACAAGCCTTGTTGCGTCTGGACGGCATGGAGCAATTCATGAGCGCCGAAGCGGCCTTGCTGGTGGCCAAGCAGCTGAAACTGCTCGGGCAGACCGAAGCCGGCACCGCGATGCTGAAAAACTGCGTGGAAATCTACGGCGACGATCCGGTGGTCATGAAGGACATCGCCAAGCAGACCGACGACCCGAGCATCCTCAATTCCGGCAACGCCGCCGCGGAACTCAACCGTCAGGGCGTGCGCGTGTACAAGACCGGCAATCTGGTGGAGGCCCGGCAGGTATTCCGCAAGGCCCTGGCGATGCAACCGAAGAACATCAGTATCGCCCTGAACATGGCGCAGTCATTGCTGCATGGCACCGATACCAGCGTTCCTTCGGCGGAGCTGGAGGAGTGTCGGACCTGTCTGAAAATGGTCGGCCTGATGCCCGACACCGACGCGCGTTATCCGCGTTACCAGAAGCTGAAAAGCAAGGCGCTTGGCCAATGAATGACAACGAGCAGGCACTGGATTTCTCCACGGTGATCGCCTCTACCGTGCACGACATGAAGAACTCGCTGGCCATGCTGATGCAGGCTCACAGCCAGTGGCTGGGGCAATTGCCGGAGTCGGCGCGGCAAGCGCCGGAGCAGGGCGTGATGGACTTCGAATTCGCCCACCTCAACGGCATGCTGGTGCAGTTGTTGGGGCTGTACAAGCTCGGCGTCAACCAGATGCCATTGCAACCGGCCTACCATGAACTGGACGACTTCATCGAAGCTCAACTGGCCTGTCATCAGGAGGTGTTCGCCAGCCGCGGCATCATGGCCACCTATGAAGTGGACCCGCTGAGCCCTCTGGGTTTCTTCGATCGTGAGTTGATCGCGTCGGTATTGGCCAACTGCATCAACAACGCCATTCGCTTTGCACGGCATGCCGTTCTGATCAGCGTCAGCGACGATGCCGGGCAACTGGTGTTGACCATCAATGACGATGGCGAGGGGTATCCGGCGCAGATGATCGAGCGTCAGGCCGATTACGTGCAGGGGATCAATCAAAGCACCGGCAGCACCGGGCTGGGCCTGTACTTTGCCGGGCGAATTGCCGCGCTGCATCAACGCAACGGCGTGGGTGGGCGTACAGAAATCAGCAATGGCGGGCCGTTGGGCGGTGGAGTGTTTCGCCTTTACCTGCCCTGACCGGCAGCATATTTTTCGACGCTGCTTGAAATTCCGAACACGTGGAGCCTATTTTGTACGGTCGCCGTTCGCGGCCCGCACAATAACAAGGATAGCGTCATGACGACCGTTGGCCTGAGTTCACTCGCGCAGCGATTGACGGGCATTGATCAAGTTGAATGTGTCACGCCGGATTTGAATGGCGTTCCACGGGGCAAAGTGATGACCGCCGAGGGTTTTCTCGACGGTCGACGTTTGCAGATGGCGCGGGGTGTGCTGCTGCAATGCATCATGGGCGGATATCCGCCGGCGCGGTTTTACGGCAGCGACGATGGCGACCTCGCGTTGATCCCGGACCCTGCACAAATCCACCGCTTGCCCTGGAGCCATCCACCGCGGGCCTTGGCCATTTGCGATGCGGATGAACTGGGCACCACCACCAGCTCCAATCTGTCGACCCGTGGCCAGCTCAAGGCGGTGATTGCCCGTTACGCGGCTCGCGGCCTGGCACCTGTGGTGGCGACCGAGCTCGAGTTTTTTGTCTTCGCCCCCAACACCGATCCGACCCTGGCTTTTCAACCGCCACTGGGGCTGGACGGTCGCCGCGAAGACGGTCAGTCGGCGTTCAGCGTCAGTTCCAACAACGGCTTGCGGCCGTTCTTCAATGAAGTCTACGAGTGCATGGCGGCCCTGGGGTTGCCCCGCGATACCTTCATGCACGAAATGGGCGTCAGCCAGTTCGAGATCAATCTGCTGCACGGTGATCCGCTGTTGCTGGCCGACCAGACATTCCTGTTCAAGCACTTGCTCAAGGAAGTGGCCCTCAAGCACGGCCTGAGCGTGGTGTGCATGGCCAAGCCGTTGGCGCATACGCCGGGCAGTTCGATGCATATCCACCAGAGCGTGGTCGAGATCGATTCGGGACGTAATGTGTTCAGCGACGAGGCGGGCCAGGAGACGGCCACTTTCCGCCACTTCATTGCCGGTCAGCAAACGTGCATGGCCGATTTCACCGCGTTGTTTGCGCCGAACGTGAACTCCTATCAGCGCTTGTGCCACCCTTACGCCTCACCGAATAATGCCTGCTGGTCCCACGACAACCGGGCGGCGGGCTTGCGCATTCCGGCCAGTTTGCCGGTGGCCCGTCGGGTCGAGAACCGCTTGCCGGGGGCCGATGCCAACCCGTACCTGGCGATTGCCGCAAGCCTGGCGGCGGGGTTGCATGGCATCGAGAAGGCATTGGAGCCGAGCGCGCCGATCCAGGGTGAGTTCGACGTGCCGGATAATCTTTCGTTGCCGTGTACCTTGCATGCGGCGCTTGAGCGTCTGAAACGTAGCCAGTTGGCCAAGGAACTGTTCGGCGCGGAATTCATCGAAGGCTACATCGCTTCGAAGACCCTGGAACTGACCAGTTTCCATGATGAAATTACTCCCTGGGAAAGGCGTGTTTTAGCAACCCAGGCCTGACGTCCCGTCGACATCCGGCTATCGTTTAGCGATAGCCGATTCTCACTGCAAGGAGCCGCTCGGAACGCCGATGCGCCAAATCTGGAAATCCTTTCGAGCGCTGTATTTCGCCTCGCTGATGATGTTGATCGGCTCGGGCCTGTTGAGTACTTACCTGGCGTTGCGCCTGGCTGCCGACCATGTCGACAGTCTGTGGGTCGGTGCGCTGATGGCTGCCAACTATTTCGGCCTGGTGCTGGGAGGCAAGATCGGTCACCGGTTGATTGCCCGGGTCGGGCATATCCGGGCCTATTCGGCGTGTGCCGGGATCGTTGGCGCGGCGGTGCTCGGCCATGGCCTGGTGGACTGGTTGCCGGCCTGGCTGTTTTTGCGGGTGATCGTCGGCCTCGGCATGATGTGCCAGTACATGGTGATCGAGAGCTGGCTCAATGAACAGGCCGATGCCAATCAGCGCGGCATGGTCTTCAGCGGATACATGATCGCTTCGTACCTGGGGTTGGTGCTGGGGCAGTTGATTCTGGTCATGCACCCAGGGCTGGGGCTTGAATTGCTGATGTTGGTCGCCCTGTGCTTCGCGCTGTGCCTGGTACCCGTGGCCCTGACCCGGCGCATTCACCCGGCACCTTTGCACCCGGCACCGATGGAGCCGCGCTTCTTTATCAAGCGTGTGCCACAGTCCTTGAGTACGGTATTGGGCGCAGGGCTGATCATCGGTTCGTTCTATGGTCTGGCGCCGTTGTATGCCTCTCAACAGGGGCTGACCACCGAGCAGGTCGGTCTGTTCATGGGTAGCTGCATTTTTGCCGGGCTGTTGGTGCAGTGGCCGCTGGGCTGGTTATCCGACCGTTATGACCGGGCCTTGCTGATCCGCTGTTTTGCCATGTTCCTGGCGGTCGCGGCGTTACCGCTGGCGATCTTGCCCAAGGTGCCGCTGGAGGTGTTGTTCGCCGTCGGCTTCCTGTGCTCGCTGGTGCAGTTCTGCCTGTACCCGCTGGCGGTGGCGTTCTCCAATGACCATGTCGAGGGGGATCGCCGGGTGTCGCTGACGGCGATGCTGCTGGTGACCTACGGTGTCGGTGCCAGTATCGGGCCGCTGGCAGCCGGGGTGCTGATGAAGCTGTTCGGCAGCCAGAGCCTGTATGCATTCTTCACGTTCTTTGCGTTGGTGCTGGTCTGGCGGATCCGGCCGAAAGCCGTGACCAACCTGCATCAGGTGGACGATGCACCGTTGCACCACGTGGCAATGCCGGACAGTATGTCCAGTTCGCCGCTGGTGGCTGCGCTGGATCCGCGGGTCGATGAACAGGTGGTGCAGGACCAGATGTGCAATCCGGTGAATCCGGAACCGCCAGCCGAATCAGGACCTGAATCCGATCAGCCGCCAGAAGACCCTGACTCCGGCCGCGAGCAAAGCTTTACCGAAGCCAGGCCTTAATACCGGGGCACAAAAAAACGGGCAGTCACCGCAAGGGACTGCCCGTTTTCTTGTTGGCGCTCTATCACATGTCGTCTTTGTCGAAGCGGCGTGCTTCGCGTTGCAACTGGTAGACAAAGCGTTCGACCTGACGCTGCACCAGCCCGCTCATGTTGTGAAAGCGAACGCCGGCGAAGGTGGTGGAAATCCTTTCTTCGAAGTGCAGATAACGCAACTCGACCGGTGCGGTCATCTTGCCGAAGGGCAGGTCGGCGTTGAAACGGTCGTAGACCTGACCCAGTTGCAGGCTGCCGGTGATGTCGCCGTCGAAGCGCAGTTTGCAGCCGGTAGCGGAAATATCCAGCAGCTTGCCGCTGATCGGCGCCTTGAGCTTTTCGCCGTCCAGGTTGACGTTGACCAGCTGTGCCAGCTTCAGCGCGGCGCGGAACGCATTGCGGCGCTGGTGGTACACCACTTCATGGGGCAGGGGGCCGCGGTAGCAGCGGCTGCCACCGGATTCGTCGATTTTCAACTGGCCGTTGCTTTCCCAGGCAATGCGTACGCCTTCGTGGAAGCCTTCGACCCTGAACGGCTCGCCCGCCAGCAGGTAGCGCTCGCCATCACGGGGAATCATTTCGTCCAGGGCAATCATGTTGTTGTCACGGTCCAGGTCCACCAGGTAGCTCTGGAAGCGCTGGCTGCGCTCATGGAACGTGATGATCAGCGGGTCATGGCTTTCGAGCAGCTGGCGCAGGTTGCTGGAGATTTCCAAGGGCGTGGAGAGCACCTTGGGTGGCTGCGGAGCATCATCCACGGATAAGGCATTGGACACGGTTAATCAATCTCCAGACAAAATTTGACTACGGCAGACTAGCAGTTTGCCAGTATGTTGCGCGTCTTGATAGAGCGAGGGCGTTGACCGCTTCATGCCTGACTGAGCGGGCGCGGCTTGGCAAGCTTGGAGAATGTTCCGCTGGCATCGTAAAGCGCCGGGGTTTCACCGCCGGTGAGGATTTTCAGCTGGGTGGCCGTAGCGGCCTGCTGAGTGAGGATCGACTGGCCGTTGTTGGCGTTGATGGCCTGGCACTGGGCCAGGAGATCGGTCAGCACGTCACTTTGCGCCAGCAACTGCTCGCCAATGCTCGACTGGCCGGCCAATTGCTCAAGGCCGCTGCGGTTGGTCGGCAGGTTGAGGCTGGCGAGGATTTCACTGCGCTTGCGGCCATGCTGTTCGAGCAAAACGATCAACGCCTGTTTCTGCGCCAGGATGTTCTCGAGCAATGGCATGTCGCGGCCATGCAATGCAAGGGATTCGGTCTGCAGTAACTCCAGCAGGTGTTGCGCTGGGGCAAAGTCGTCGGTGATCAGTTGCAGTAGATGAGTGTCGTGCATGGCTGGCCTTGGGTTTTAAGCGTCCAAAAGCCTGGCGCCGGCGGTGGCCTAGCGCTGGGCTTCGAAGTTGAGCAGTTTGCTGGCTACACGGTTGCTGTCGACTTTATAGCTGCCATCGGCAATCGCTGCTTTCAACTCGGCCACGCGGGCGTTGTCGACGGCAGGCTGATCGCGCAGCTTGTCAGTGACCTTCTGCAACTGTTGAGCCTCATTGCTGAGATGTACCGATTCCCCGCTTTTGACGGTGCCGGCCTGTTCGGCCGCGGACTCCAGCGGCGCGGATTTGCCGGCTTCGGCGCTTTCCTTGCTGGCGCTGGTACGTGTACTGCCCGTCAGGGACGAGGAGCTGTTCAAACGGCTGAAATCGATGACCATGATAAAAAACCTCTGGGAATTTGGACGCTTGCCATGGTTTCGGCCATTTCCTGGAAAACTTTAGGCTCATTTATCAATGAACCTTGCGCGCGTCAGCGCTTGCCCTGCATGGAGCACAGTCTAGGGAACAGCCGCGGCAAGCGCCACATTCAGATGAACAGAGCGCCTTACATGGACACTTCCACCTGCCCCGGTGCCATGACCTGTGCCTTGATGACTCGTTGGGAGTTGAGGTTTTTCACCCGGATTTGCTCGCTCAGGCTGCCGTTTGACAGCGCTTCGCCCGGCATGCGCACGCTGAGGGTGCCGCTGCGGGCGGTTATCACCACTTGATCGCCCTTGCGAATGACTTCGGCCTGCTCGATGTTCACCAGGGTAATTACCTGGTCGGCGACCATTGGTCGGGTCAGTCGCTGGCCGATCGCCTGATCGAGGGAGGTCAGGTAGCCCTGGCTGATGAGGCTGATATCGCGCTCGCGCAGGATCACGTCTCCAGGTTCGACAATGGCGGCGCGGCGCAGTGGCCGGGCGCTGGTCACGACCTCGCGAAACAGGCGGACTTGAGCGGGTACGAACACTGTCCAGGGGGAAGTACCCTCGCAGCGAACCTTGACCGTGACCCGTCCCAGCGGCTTGGGACTCTCGAGCGTTGCTGTCAATTCCTTGTCGCACATGGGCATGTGCATGCGCGGATCGAGTGGGTTGACCTGGATCTCGTAGCGACCTTCCGTTTGACTGGTAGCCAGATAGTCTTCTACGGTGAATTCAAGAAAGCCCTGAGTGACGCCGATAAGCATGTCAGGCAAGGTAACCGCGTCAGCAAGGGCAGGGCTGCCAGCGTTGAACAGGCAAACAGCCGCCAGCACGCCTAGTAATTTGCGGTAGGGTGTGGTCAGGCGTCGAAAAAATGTCGGTTCTGTGTTCATAACGATTAAAAAAGCAAGCGCCGTGCCGTTTAGTGATGAAGGCGCGTCGCAACAACACTTGGCGTTGGTGTAGGAGTCTGGGCATGGCTGGTGTAATGGATTCGGTAAACCAGCGCACGCAACTGGTGGGGCAGAATCGCCTTGAGCTGTTGTTGTTCCGTCTCGACGGCCAGCAACTGTACGGGATCAACGTGTTCAAGGTTAGGGAGGTGCTGCAATGCCCCAAACTGACGCTGATGCCCAAATCCAGTCCTGTCGTGTGCGGCGTGGCGAACATCCGGGGGGCGACCATTCCGATCCTTGATCTGGCGATGGCGACCGGCTCCGGCGCGTTGAAGGACAAGAACAACCCCTTCGTGATCATCACGGAGTACAACACCAAGACCCAGGGGTTCCTGGTCCGTTCGGTGGAGCGCATCGTCAACATGAACTGGGAGGAGATCCATCCGCCGCCCAAGGGCACCGGGCGCGATCACTACCTGACGGCGGTGACGCGGGTCGACAATCAGTTGGTCGAAATCATCGACGTCGAAAAGGTGCTGGCGGAAGTGGCTCCGACGCCGGAAGCGATTTCCGTTGGTGTGGTGGATGTCGAAACCCAGCACAAGGCGCTTTCGTTGCGCGTGCTGACGGTCGACGACTCGTCGGTGGCGCGCAAGCAGGTCACGCGTTGCCTGCAAACGGTCGGCGTCGAAGTGGTGGCGTTGAACGACGGTCGGCAAGCGCTGGACTACCTGCGCAAACTGGTCGACGAGGGCAAGAAGCCGGAAGAAGAGTTCCTGATGATGATCTCCGACATCGAGATGCCGGAGATGGACGGGTACACGCTGACGGCGGAAATCCGCAACGACCCGCGCATGCAAAAGCTTCATATCATCCTGCATACTTCGTTGTCGGGGGTATTCAATCAGGCGATGGTCAAGAAGGTCGGTGCCGATGACTTCCTGGCCAAATTCCGTCCTGATGACCTGGCATCCCGGGTAGTCGACCGGATCAAGGCAGCAGATATCAGCCAGGGGCCCGTGCCCCTGGCAGTCAACACGATTTAAGAGGCGGCATCATTGTCTACGGGTAATTTGGATTTCGAACAGTTCCGGGTATTCCTGGAAAAAGCCTGTGGCATTTTGCTCGGTGAAAACAAGCAGTACCTGGTCTCCAGCCGTCTCAACAAACTGATGGAACAGCAAGGCATCAAGTCTTTGGGCGAACTGGTTCAGCGCATGCAGACCCAGCCGCGCAGCGGTTTGCGCGAGCAGGTGGTGGACGCTATGACCACCAACGAAACCCTGTGGTTTCGTGACACCTACCCGTTTGAAGTCTTGAAGAACAAGGTACTGCCCGAAGCGATCAAGGCCAGTCCCGGCCAGCGCCTGCGCATCTGGTCGGCGGCGTGCTCGTCGGGCCAGGAGCCGTATTCGCTGTCGATGTCCATCGACGAATTCGAGCGGGTCAACATGGGCCAGTTGCGGATGGGCGTGCAGATTGTTGCCACCGACCTGTCCGGTACCATGCTGAACAACTGCAAGACCGGCGAGTACGATAGCCTGGCCATCGGCCGCGGTCTTTCGCCCGAGCGCCTGCAGCGTTATTTTGACCCGAAAGGGCCGGGGCGCTGGGCGATCAAGGCGCCTATCAAAAGCCGTGTGGAGTTCCGTTCATTCAACCTGCTGGACAGCTACGCGAGCCTCGGCAAGTTCGACATCGTGTTCTGCCGCAACGTACTGATCTACTTTTCCGCCGAGGTGAAGAAGGACATCCTGTTGCGCATCCACAGCACGTTGAAGCCGGGCGGTTACCTGTTCCTCGGTGCTTCCGAAGCGCTGAACGGTTTGCCGGATCATTACCAGATGGTCCAGTGCAGCCCGGGGATCATTTACCAGGCGAAGTGATGCAAAAGCGCCGCGCATAAAAATGGGAGTCCTCCGGGACTCCTTTTTTATGCGCGGCGCTTTTGCATCACGTAGGAGCTGTCGCAGGCTGCGATCTTTTGATCTTGATCTTGAAAAGCAAAATCAAAAGATCGCAGCCTTCGGCAGCTCCTACAGGGGGGAGTGTGCGTAGGACAAGCGGCAGAAAAGCGGCATCCGGCGGAAAACCGTTGCCGCTTTTCTGGCATTGCCGCGTTGCCATGGCCGGCAAAGCCCCGGTTTCCGGGTTTTTTTGAATTGGCATGGGGCTTGCTAAGTTGATCCTACGAAAAATCAGGTCACCCGAAGGTTTCCCGACATGAGCATCAGCTTCGATAAAGCGCTCGGTATCCACGAACAAGCCCTGGGCTTCCGCGCCCAGCGTGCCGAAGTCCTGGCCAACAACATCACCAACGCCGATACCCCGAACTACAAGGCTCGGGATCTGGACTTCTCGAAAGTGCTCGCCGAGCAGAACGAGAAAACCAAAGGCGGCACCTTCGCCTTGAACATGACCAACAACCGTCATATCGAAGCTGAGGGCCTGGGCAATGGCGACGAGTCGTTGCTGTATCGCACGCCGATGCAACCGTCGATCGACCAGAACACCGTGGACGCCCAGCTGGAACAGTCGAACTACGCGGAAAACGCGATCGGTTTCCAGGCCAGCTTCACCCTGCTCAACAGCAAATTCAAAGGGCTGGTGTCAGCCCTGCGCGGAGAGTAAGCCATGTCTCTATCCAGTGTTTTCAACATTGCCGGTAGCGGCATGAGTGCGCAGACCACGCGTTTGAACACCGTCGCTTCGAACATTGCCAACGCCGAGACCGTCTCGTCGAGCATCGACCAGACCTACCGTGCGCGTCACCCGGTATTCGCCACCATGTTCCAGGGCGGGCAGAGCGGCGGCAGCGATTCGTTGTTCCAGAGCCAGGACGCCGCCGGTCAGGGTGTTCAGGTGCTGGGTGTAGTTGAAGACCAGAGCAACCTCGAGGCGCGCTACGAGCCGAATCATCCGGCGGCCGATGCCAAGGGTTACGTCTACTACCCGAACGTCAACGTGGTGGAGGAAATGGCCGACATGATTTCCGCGAGCCGTTCGTTCCAGACCAACGCCGAAATGATGAACACCGCCAAAACCATGATGCAGAAGGTCCTGACCCTCGGTCAGTGATAAGGGGCGACTCAGATGAGTGTTACCGATTCCACCAGTGGTTTGAGCCTCAACGACATCCTGGCCAACTCTTCGATCAAGACCACCACCACGACTGACGGCCTCGCGTCGGCCACCGGCAGCGCCACGGGCAGCAAGGCCCTGGGCAAGGATGCGTTCCTGCAGTTGCTGGTTACGCAGTTGAAAAACCAGAACCCGCTGGAACCCCAGGACAACGGCGAGTTTGTCGCTCAGTTGGCGCAATTCAGCAGCCTGGAAGGCATCACCACGCTCAACGATACGGTGACCGGCCTGGCCAGCAACTACAACTCGTCCCAGGCCCTGCAGGCGTCGTCGTTGGTGGGCCGTTCGGTCATCGCTCCGGGCGACAAGGCCGTAGTCGATACCACCAAGAGCCTCAGCGGCACGGTAGTCGTGCCGTCTTCAGTGGCGTCCGCCACCCTGAAGATCACCGACTCGGCCGGCAAGACCGTGCGCACCATCGACCTCGGTTCGCAGAAAGCCGGCAACGCCAGCTTCATCTGGGATGGCAAGAACGATGCGGGTGAGACGGTAGCCGCTGGCACCTACACCTTCGGTGCCACGACCACCATCGATGGCAAGTCCGTCGCGTTGATCACTAATCTGCCGGCGACCGTCAACAGTGTGACCATCAGCCAGACCGGTGGTGAGTTGATGCTCAATCTGGCCGGGCTGGGCAGCATTGCCCTGTCCAAAGTACAAACCATTGGTATGTAGAGCCGACTAACACGGCATAAAGGAGTGGATGATGTCTTTTAATATCGGCCTTAGCGGTCTCTATGCAGCCAACAAACAACTGGACGTGACCGGCAACAACATCGCCAACGTCGCGACCACCGGTTTCAAATCGTCCCGTGCAGAATTCGAAGACGTGTACTCGGCGACCCGCCTGGGCACCGGCAGCAAGACCGTCGGCAACGGCGTGCGCCTGGCTAACGTTTCCCAGCAGTTCGGCCAGGGTGACGTGAGCAACACCGGCAACGTGCTCGACATGGGTATCCAGGGCAACGGTTTCTTCGTACTGAGCAACAACGGTTCGTTGACCTACAGCCGTGCCGGTACGTTCAAGACCGATAAGGAAGGCTACGTCACCAACAGCGACGGCACTGCCCGTCTGCAAGGTTACGGCGTGGACTCCAACGGCAAGATCGTCAATGGCGTGCTGACCGACCTGCGGATCGACACCTCCAACCTGGCGCCGAAGTCCACCAGCACCGTGTCGTCGACGATCAACCTGAACTCCACCTCGGCGGTGATCGACCAGACGGTTGCGGCGAACAAGTTCGACCCGTCCAAGACCGAGACCTTTACCAAGTCGTTCAGTACTCCGATCTACGATACGCAGGGTAACCAGCACACCATGGATCAATACATGGTCAAGACTGGCGCGAACACCTGGGACACCTATACCCTGATCGATGGCCGCAATCCCGATGGCAGTGATCCAACCGTCACTGATCCAATCGCTTCGACCATGTCGTTCGACTCCACCGGTAAACTGACCTCGGTCAGCACGCCAGTGACGCCGCCAACCACGCCACCGACTTCGGTGATCAGCAGTGACCTGAAAATCACCAACTGGACCCCGGGCAGTGTCACCAATGGCGTCTGGACAGCCAACGGTGCCGCAGCCGATCCTGCAGGTCTGACTATCGCCATGGCCAACACCACCCAGTTCAACGCCGACACCGCGCGTTCGATTCCGGCGCAGAACGGTTACGCCACGGGCCAGATCACCAACTTGACCATTGATGGCAGTGGTGTGCTGCTGGCCAACTTCAGCAACAACCAGACCAAGCCGATCGGCCAGATTTCCCTGGCCAGCTTCACCAACGAGCAAGGCCTGCAGCCGGTAGGCGGCACCAGCTGGAAAGAAACCTACGCGTCGGGCATTCCGGGCTACGATGCGCCGGAGACCGGTACCCTGGGTTCGATCGTTTCCAACTCCCTGGAAGAGTCCAACGTCAACCTGACCAACGAACTGGTCGACCTGATCAAGGCACAGAGCAACTACCAGGCGAACGCCAAGACCATCTCCACCCAGAGCACCATCATGCAGACCATCATTCAGATGACTTGATGCTGGATTGAGCTGTGCAAGGAGCCCCTCGAAAGAGGGGCTTTTTTGTGGCCTGAGGTTTTATGCTGGATGTGATGGCCTCTTCGCGGGCAAGCCCGCTCCCACAGTTGATCGTGTTTATCTGGAAAGACTCGGTCCCCTGTGGGAGCGGGCTTGCTCCGGGCGGCGTTCCGACGAAAGCGTCAGATCAGTCACCCATTTCCTCGAGGCAAAAGAAAACCCCCGACCCGCCAGAGGCTGATCGGGGGTTTCGAGTAAGCGCCTTGCGGCGCTCACGGGCTCAGCTTATTGGCAAGCTTCGCAATCCGGCTCGTCGATGGCGCAAGCCTTTGGCACTGGAGCGGGACCTGCAGGAGCCGCCAGAACCGAGTCGTCACCGTGGTTGCCGCCGCTGGAAACAGCGTTCAGCTTGCCGGTGTTGATGGTCGACTTCTCGGTGCTGGTCGCGGCCAGGGCACGGAGGTAGTAAGTGGTTTTCAGGCCACGGTACCAAGCCATGCGGTAGGTCACGTCCAGCTTCTTGCCCGATGCGCCGGCGATGTACAGGTTCAGCGACTGAGCCTGGTCGATCCACTTCTGACGACGGCTGGCGGCGTCGACGATCCACTTGGTGTCCACTTCGAAGGCAGTCGCGTAGAGCTCTTTGAGTTCTTGCGGGATGCGCTCGATCTGCTGCACCGAACCGTCGTAGTACTTCAGGTCGTTGATCATGACCGAGTCCCACAGGCCGCGAGCTTTCAGGTCGCGAACCAGGTACGGGTTGATCACGGTGAATTCGCCCGACAGGTTCGATTTCACATACAGGTTCTGGTAGGTCGGTTCGATCGACTGCGAGACGCCGGTGATGTTGGCGATGGTCGCGGTCGGTGCGATGGCCATGATGTTGGAGTTACGAATGCCTTTCTGTACACGGGCGCGAACCGGTGCCCAGTCCAGGGATTCGTTCAGGTCGACATCGATGTACTTCTGGCCACGGGCCTCGATCAGGATCTGTTGCGAATCCAGCGGCAGGATGCCTTTGGACCACAGCGAACCCTGGAACGTCTCGTAGGCGCCGCGCTCGTCAGCCAGGTCGCAGGAAGCCTGGATCGCGTAGTAGCTGACCGCTTCCATCGACTTGTCGGCGAACTCGACGGCAGCGTCGGAACCGTAAGGGATGTGCTGCAGGTACAAAGCGTCCTGGAAGCCCATGATGCCCAGGCCGACCGGACGGTGCTTGAAGTTGGAGTTCTTCGCTTGCGGCACCGAGTAGTAGTTGATGTCGATCACGTTATCGAGCATGCGCACGGCGGTGTTCACGGTGCGTTGCAGCTTGGCGGTGTCCAGCTTGCCGTCGACGATGTGGTTTGGCAGGTTGATCGAGCCCAGGTTGCAAACGGCGATCTCGTCCTTGTTGGTGTTCAAGGTGATCTCGGTGCACAGGTTCGAGCTGTGGACCACGCCCACGTGCTGCTGCGGGCTGCGCAGGTTGCACGGGTCCTTGAAGGTCAGCCATGGGTGGCCGGTTTCGAACAGCATGGACAGCATCTTGCGCCACAGGTCTTTGGCCTGGATGGTCTTGAACAGCTTGACCTTGCCTGGGTACTCGGTGAGGGCTTCGTAGTACTCGTAGCGCTCTTCGAAGGCTTTACCGGTCAGGTCGTGCAGGTCCGGTACTTCGGATGGCGAGAACAGGGTCCACTTGCCGTCGTCGAAGACACGCTTCATGAACAGGTCAGGGATCCAGTTGGCGGTGTTCATGTCGTGGGTACGACGACGGTCATCACCGGTGTTCTTGCGCAGTTCGATGAACTCTTCGATGTCCATGTGCCAGGTTTCCAGGTAGGCACACACAGCGCCTTTGCGCTTGCCACCCTGGTTAACGGCAACGGCGGTGTCGTTGACGACTTTCAGGAACGGCACGACGCCCTGGGACTTGCCGTTGGTGCCCTTGATGTACGAACCCAGCGCACGAACCGGTGTCCAGTCGTTGCCCAGGCCGCCAGCGAATTTCGACAGCATGGCGTTGTCGTGGATCGCATGGTAGATGCCCGACAGGTCATCCGGCACGGTGGTCAGGTAGCAGCTCGACAGCTGTGGACGCAGGGTACCGGCGTTGAACAGGGTCGGGGTCGAAGCCATGTAGTCGAATGACGACAGCAGGTTGTAGAACTCGATCGCGCGGTCTTCTTTTTGCTTCTCTTCGATCGCCAGGCCCATGGCCACGCGCATGAAGAAGATCTGCGGCAGTTCGAAACGCACGCCATCCTTGTGGATGAAGTAACGGTCGTACAGGGTTTGCAGGCCCAGGTAGGTGAATTGCTGGTCGCGCTCGTGGTTGATCGCCTTGCCCAGTTTTTCCAGGTCGAAGGAGGCCAGCACAGGGTTCAGCAGTTCGAACTCGATACCTTTGGAGATGTAGGCCGGCAGCGCTTTGGCGTACAGGTCGGCCATCTCGTGGTGAGTGGCGCTCTCGGCCACACCGAGGAAGCCCAGGCCTTCGCCGCGCAAGGTGTCCATCAGCAGGCGCGCGGTCACGAACGAGTAGTTCGGCTCGCGTTCAACCAGGGTACGGGCAGTCATTACCAGGGCGGTGTTGACGTCGTTCAGGGCCACGCCGTCGTACAGGTTCTTCAGGGTTTCGCGCTGGATCAGGTCGCCGTCGACTTCTTCCAGGCCTTCGCACGCTTCGGTGACGATGGTGTTCAGGCGACCCATGTCCAGCGGCGCCAGGCTGCCGTCGGCACGGGTGATGCGGATCGACGGGTGAGCGTTGACCGCTTCTTCGGCCGGTGCGTGGGCAGCGCGTTCTTTCGAACGACCGTCACGGTAGATCACGTAGTCGCGAGCCACTTTCTGTTCGCCGGCACGCATCAGGGCCAGTTCGACCTGGTCCTGGATTTCTTCGATGTGGATAGTGCCGCCCGATGGCATGCGACGCTTGAAGGTCGCGGTGACCTGTTCGGTCAGGCGGGCAACGGTGTCGTGGATTCGCGACGAGGCAGCAGCGGTGCCGCCTTCAACTGCGAGGAACGCTTTGGTGATGGCGACGGTGATCTTGTCATCGGTGTAGGGAACGACAGTGCCGTTACGCTTGATCACACGCAGCTGACCTGGCGCGGTGGCGGACAGATCCGAATTCGAATCGGCGGCCTGCGGCAAGGTGCCCTGCGGGTTCTCGCGAGTTGTGTCGGTTTGCATGGGGGGGTGTCTCCACATTCTCTATGTTTGTTTGGGCACCATCACGGTGCCCACCGTTCCGTCCTGAAGCACTACAACCGGCGAGAGCCGGGCATAACAACTTCGGGACAGTAGGAAAAAGGCTAATGAGGCCGTCCTTGCCGAAGTCTTTGGCTACGAGCCTGGGCTCGAAACCGGATTCCTTTCGGGGGTGTCAGTCATGACTGCAACACCCGTACCGTTTTGGCCGCTCTGGCCTGAAAAAACGGTGCCATCCGCCAGTGCGGTTTGGGCTTGTAAGTTCACGCTTGGTTCAACCATAAACAGGCAATAAAGCGCTTGAGTTTCTGGTCTGAAATGTGGTTGGGCTTTTTAGTCAAAACCCTACATGTAGGGTTTTTTTTGCGCCGGGGTACAAGATAATGCGTTTTATGGGGGGGTGCAACATACTGCTTGTGGATAAACCTGTGCGTAAATTGTGTGTGAAAGAGGGAATCGGCGTGTAGGCCGCGACCTTGCTGGATCGAAGCTTTTTTCAGCGAATTTCAACGGGTGAAAACGCCAGGTCAGATTTTTAAGGGCGCGAACCCTACCACAAAAAACCCTGTTGTCCGAACGCATTTACCCGCTTGTGTTCTCGACGGGTGGCGTTTATACAATCGGCCCAGCGTGTATACATATTTATCCCCCCGAATCATTACAAAAAGACGGGCGGATCCTTCCTTATTAGTGTTTTTGGCAAGCAGAGGTCACCCGTGGAGCAAGAAGCCTGGCAGGTATTGATTGTGGAGGACGACCAGCGACTGGCCGAACTGACCCGCGATTACCTGGAAGCCAATGGCCTGCGTGTATTGATCGAAGGCAATGGTGCGCTCGCGGCGAATCGCATCATCAAGGAACAACCGGACCTGGTGATCCTCGACCTGATGCTCCCCGGTGAAGATGGTCTGAGCATTTGCCGCAAGGTCCGCGCCCGCTATGACGGCCCGATCCTGATGCTCACCGCCCGCACTGATGATACCGACCAGATTCTCGGCCTGGACCTGGGGGCTGACGACTACGTCTGCAAACCGGTACGCCCGCGCCTATTGCTGGCGCGCATCCAGGCGCTGCTGCGCCGTAGTGAAACGCCCGAGGTCGCCCCGGAAAAACAGCGGCGTCTACAGTTCGGTCCGCTGATCGTCGACAACGCCTTGCGCGAAGCCTGGTTGCAGGGCAACGGCATCGAGTTGACCAGCGCCGAATTCGACCTGCTCTGGCTATTGGTGGCCAATGCCGGGCGCATTCTCTCAAGGGAAGAGATCTTCACCGCGCTGCGGGGCATCGGCTATGACGGTCAGGACCGCTCCATTGATGTGCGCATCTCGCGCATCCGCCCGAAGATCGGCGATGACCCGGAGCATCCACGGCTGATAAAGACCGTGCGCAGCAAGGGCTATCTGTTCGTTCCCGAGGCTTGCGTAGATCCGTCCCTGTGAACTCGATCTTCCTGCGTATCTATGGCGGCATGTGCGCCGCGCTGATTCTGGTGGCGGTGCTCGGTGTGCTGGCGTTGCACCTGCTCAATGAGGTGCGCAGCGAGCAATACCGCGAGCGCCTGGCCCACGGCACGTTCTCGCTGATGGCCGACAACCTGCAACCGATGAACCAGACTGAGCGCCACCGGGCCTTGCTGGTGTGGGAGCGGCTGCTGGGGATTCCGCTGGCGCTGAAAACCTTTGCCGAGACCGACCTCGACCTGACCCAGCGCACCCGTGTGTTGCGCGGCCAGGCATTGGTGGAGCAGACCGGGCCGCACGCGGCGAAGGTCTACAAGCTGGTCAGCGACAAGGAACAGTTGATGCTCACCGGGGAGGTGCAGCAGATCAGCGAGCAACTGGCCCGGGCGACCATCTACCTGTTGACCGATGAGCTGGTGCGCACCCCGGTCGCCGACCAGCCCTTGCGCCTGGCGCAATTGAAGGAAAGCAAGGGCTTCGGCTTCGACTTGCGCCTGGTCACGGTTGACCAGGCGGACATGGACGAAGACCAGAGCCGCCGGGTATCCGAGGGTGACACGGTGATGGCGCTGGGCAAGGGGGGCGATTCGATCCGGGTGTTTGCCGGCATGGTCGGCACGCCGTGGGTCCTGGAAATCGGCCCGCTGTATCAGATGAATCCTTATCCGCCGGAGTGGCTGGTGCTGATCGCTGCGCTGGGCCTGACGTTGATCGGTTTGATCGTCTATCTGCTTGTGCGCCAACTCGAGCGACGCTTGCGTGGCCTGGAGGCCGCCGCCACGCGCATTGCCAAGGGCAGCCTGGAAACCCGCGTACCTGCTCGCGGTGCGGATTCGGTGGGGCGGCTGGCCTCGGCGTTTAACGGCATGGCCGAACACCTGCAGCAGTTGCTGGCGATCCAGCGTGAACTGGTGCGCGCGGTGTCCCACGAATTGCGTACGCCGGTGGCACGCCTGCGCTTTGGCCTGGAAATGATCGGCTCGGCCAGCACGCCGCAAGCCCTGGAAAAATACTGCCAGGGCATGGACCACGACATCGAGGACCTCGACCGGCTGGTGGACGAGATGCTGACCTACGCGCGGTTGGAACAGGGCTCGCCGGCGCTGAACTTTCAGCGGATCGATCTGGATGCCTTGGTCGACCAGGTGATCGAAGAACTGGCGCCGTTGCGCGCGGACGTCACGGTGCAACGCGGGTTATGCCTGTCGGCCGCCGACAACGACGACGCCTGGGTCGAGGCTGAGCCGCGCTACTTGCATCGGGCGATCCAGAACCTGGTGACTAATGCCATGCGCCACGCGCAATCACGGGTGACCATCAGCTATCAGGTGGGGCAGCAGCGATGCCGGGTAGATATCGAGGATGACGGGCCGGGCGTGCCGGAGTCGGCGTGGGAGAAGATCTTTACGCCGTTCCTGCGTCTCGACGACAGCCGCACCCGCGCGTCTGGAGGCCATGGGTTAGGCCTGTCCATTGTGCGACGGATCATCCATTGGCATGACGGTCGCGCGTTGATCGGCAAGAGCAAGAGCCTGGGCGGGGCGTGCTTCAGCCTGAGCTGGCCGCGCAATCAGGAGAAGCGTTGAGAAATGCGCTGAATGATGACCCGCCTTCGCGAGCAAGCCCGCTCCCACATTTGATCTGTGATGTTCATAAATAGTGTGTTCAATGAAGATCCAGTGTGGGAGCGGGCTTGCTCGCGAAGAGGTCCGGTCATGCGCTGAAAATCTTCAGGCCCTGATGCTGACCAGACTCAACAGCTGCCCATCCTTGACCCCGAACTGCGCATCCAGTTCGGTGCCATTGCGCCATTCGCTGGACAAGTCCGTGAGCAATCGCAACCGCACCTCGCCCGATTCACGCCACTCCAGCACTTCGGCGTGTTCGAAATAAAAGCGTTGCTGAACGATCGGATACAGCGCCTTGAACAGGCTTTCCTTGACCGAGAACGTCAGGGTGACCAGCAACGCCCGTTGATCGTGATCGCCCGCCGTCATGCGCTGTAGCTCCGGCGGATTGAGGATTTCCCCGGCCAGGCGTTCGGCCCGTTCGGCATTGAGCAGGTTTTCCAGGTCCATGCCCAGGCCGCGCCAATGGCTTTTGTTCGCCACGATCGCCGCGGCCCGGCCAGTGCTGTGGGTGATCGAGCCCGTGATATGACCAGGCCAGACCGGTGCCCGGTCTTCGCCGATGGCCGGAATGAAACTCAAGCCTTCCAGTCGCTGTAGCGCGGCCCGGGCGCACACTCGCCCGGCGAGAAACTCCGCCTGCCGTTTGGCCACCGAGCGCTGGATGCTCGCCGGCACTTCTACAGCGCTGCGCTGAAAGTCATCGCTGGCCAGTCGGGCGCTATCGAAGTGAGTACTCAGCAGGACCGTATCGGGCAGCACAAACGGCAGCGGCCAATGGTCATCGAGGGGTGTGCAGCAGGTGGGCAGGGCGGGGGTTGGATTCATATCAGGCATTTTGCCGGGTTGGCTTGAGGCTGGGTAGTGCAAAGCTTCTGACGAATTGGTAGTCGGCGCCGGACTTGTCCTTTGCAGGGTCGGATCTCCTGTTGAAACGTGTCGAAACATTCGGATGAGGGCGGTTCAGCCCAGGTTCAGAGTGCGTTCAGGGGGAGTTCAGGGCGCGGTGCGTAACCTTGCCCCGTACCCAAAAAACAAACGGCACATGAGGAAACTCCCCAATGACTGGATTCAAAAAACTGCTTCTGGCATTCACGGTTCTGGGCGCAAGCACCGCAGCTTTCGCATCCGACGACAACTTCGCCAGCCTTACTCTTGGACAGACCAGCGACAAGGTCAAAAAATCCCACGCCCTGAACGACAACCTCAATCACCCGAACGCCGATGGCGTAATCGGCAAGGACACCACCTGGGGTGTTCGTCTGGGCCAGCAAAATACCAAGGGCCGCTACTACGCCACTTACGACAATGTGTCGGGCACCCACAACGGCATTAAGCTGCGTCAGGAAAACCTTCTGGGCAGCTACGATCTGTTCTACCCGGTAAGCGGCACCACCAGGCTGTTCGGTGGCGCCACGGCCGGCCTGACAAAAATGACTCAGGAGTCTCCAGGCTTCAGCCGCGACAGCGATATCGGCTACGCAATCGGTGGCCAGGTGGGTGTGCTGCAACAGGTTTCGCAGAACACCTCGGTTGAACTGGGTTACCGTTACCTGCGCAGCAACGCGAGTACCGAGATGAGTGAGCGCGGCGGCAGCAAACAGGGTTCGCTGGACCTGACCAGCAGCGCCCAGACTTACCTGTCCGCCAACTACGCTTTCTGACAAGCGTTCCATGAACGGCCTGCGCCGGATCAGTCCGAATGACTGATCCGGCGTTGCCATGTTAGTTATTGAGGTGCGACGTTGCGCCTCTGGAGATGTTGATTTGCCCGGGAGAGCAATATGAAATTGCTGGTCGTCGAAGATGAAGCGCTGCTGCGTCATCACCTGCAAACCCGCCTGACGGAGAGCGGCCATGTGGTCGAGTCCGTGGCCAACGCCGAGGAAGCGCTGTACCAGACCGCGCAGTTCAACTTTGACCTGGCGGTGATCGACCTCGGTCTGCCGGGCATGAGCGGGCTCGACCTTATCCGCCAGTTGCGCTCAAGTGGCAAGAGCTTCCCGATCCTGATCCTCACCGCGCGCGGCAACTGGCAGGACAAGGTCGAAGGCCTGGCCGCCGGCGCCGATGATTACCTGGTCAAGCCGTTTCAGTTCGAAGAACTGGAGGCCCGCCTGAATGCCTTGCTGCGACGCTCCAGCGGTTTCACCCAGTCGACCATCGTCGCTGGCCCCTTACTGCTGGACCTGAACCGCAAGCAAGCTTCCCTCGACGATCAGCCATTGGCATTGACCGCGTATGAGTACCGCATTCTCGAATACCTGATGCGCCATCATCAGCAAGTGGTGCCCAAGGATCGCTTGATGGAGCAGCTCTATCCGGATGACGACGAGCGTGATCCGAATGTGATCGAGGTGCTGGTCGGCCGTCTGCGCCGCAAACTGGAGGGGCCGGGCGGGTTCAAGCCGATCGACACCGTGCGTGGCCTGGGTTATCTGTTCAACGAGCGTTGCACTTGATCCGTTCGCTGCGCATACGCTTGATGCTCGCCGCCACGCTGTTGGCGGTGTTGTTCATGCTGGCGTTGCTGCCGGCGATGCAAGGCGCCTTCAGCCTGGCGCTGCAGGACTCCATCGAGCAGCGCCTGGCATCCGACGTGACCACGCTGATCTCGGCCGCCCGGGTGGAGAACAACAGCCTGCAGATGCCGGCGCAACTGCCCGACGAGCGCTTCAACCTCACCGACAGTCGATTGCTCGGCTACATCTATGACCGTGAAGGGCATCTGGTCTGGCGTTCGAAGGCGACCCAGGAAGAACGCATCAACTACAAGCCACGCTACGACGGACGTGGCAGCGAGTTTGCGCGGATCCGCGAAGCCAATGGCCAGGAGTTCTTCGTCTACGACGTCGAGGTCAAGTTGCTCGGGGGCAAAAGTGCAGCCTTCAGCATCGTGGCGTTGCAGCCGGTTCGCGAGTACGAACTGACCCTCGAAGGCCTGCGGGAAAATCTCTATCTGGGGTTTGGCGCGGCACTGCTGGTGCTGCTGGCGTTGCTGTGGATTGGTCTGACCTGGGGCTTGCAGGCATTGCGGCGCTTGAGCCAGGAACTGGACCAGATCGAAGGTGGCACCCGCGAAAGCCTCAGTGAGGAACATCCCCGGGAATTGCTGCGCTTGACCGGTTCCCTCAACCGTTTGCTGCACAGCGAACGTGAGCAGCGCAGTCGCTACCGCGATTCCCTCGACGACCTGGCCCATAGCCTGAAAACGCCGCTGGCGGTGTTGCAAGGCGTCAGTGAAGACATGGCCCAGCGTCCCGAGGATCGCGATCAGGCCTGGGTGCTGCAAGCCCAGATCGAACGCATGAGCCAGCAGATCAGCTACCAGTTGCAGCGCGCCAGCCTGCGCAAAAGCGGCCTGGTACGCCATCAGGTGCACTTGCGACCGGTACTGAAAAGCCTGTGCGACACGCTGGACAAGGTCTATCGCGACAAGCGCGTGCATGTCGCGTTCGACTTGCCCGATCCGTGCTATGTGCCGATCGAGCAGGGCGCTCTGCTGGAGATGATGGGCAACCTGCTGGAAAACGCCTATCGCCTGTGCCTGTGCGAAATACGCATCAGCGTGCGTGAAACCCTCAGTGGTACCGAGTTGTGTGTCGAGGACGACGGCCCTGGCGTACCACAGGATCAGCGCGCACGGATTCTCGAGCGCGGAGAGCGCCTGGACCGCCAGCACCCGGGGCAGGGCATCGGCCTGGCGGTGGTCAAGGACATCATCGAGAGCTACAGCGCCAAGCTGACCCTGGGGGATTCACCGATGGGCGGGGCGGTGTTCAGGATTCACTTTCCGGCAGTTTGAACGGGTATTTGATAGCGGTCTTTTACGGCCGCTAAAGGCATCAATCGTTAAACGACCGGCAACAAAGTTTTGTTGGCGTTCAGCCGTTTGGTGGCAGGTAATAGGCTTCGCCTCATTGACAACATGCACACGCAAAGCCTGTGTTGGTGCATGAGTGGATATGGGCTGAAGCGTTCCATGCCATCAAAGGAGATAAAAATGGAAAGGAAGAAAGTTTGGCTGACGTTTGACGACGGTCCTCGGCAAATCCAGACCGAAACCGTGCTCGAAACACTGGCGCAGTTTGATATCAAGGCAACGTTTTTTGTTGTTGGCAATCTGGTTGCCAGGCATGGCGAGCGTATCAAGCGCATCCTCTGCGAAGGACACCGGATCGGTAATCACACTTACGATCATCTAAGGCTGGTTGGCCAGGACAAAGACACCATCATCGATCAAATCAAAATGACGGAGCAGGCACTGGCTCCCTACCAGCAGCCGGACCTGATCATGAGGCCGCCTTATGGCGCTCACGATGCGATGGTCGATCGCACTGTCGCCGAGTTGGGGTACCGGCAGGTTCTGTGGAGCGTGGATACCCTGGACTGGAACAGCAACTACCAACCGGGAGGCTGGGTATCCCATGGTGTTGAGCAAATAAGGAAAAGAAAGAACTCCATTGTGCTGATGCATGACATACACGCGACCACGGCCAACAATCTTGGCCGGTTCATCGAACAGGTAAACCAGCTAGGCGATGTGGACTTCGAATCACCGGCCACACTGGCGATTCCACCGGTCAGTCAGTTGAATATGTATGTGGTTGTAAAGGGCGATACATTGTCCAAAATTGCCAGAGAGTTTTATGGTGATGCTGCCAAGTACCCACTGATCTTCAATGCGAACAGGTCGGTGCTGGAGCATCCGGATAAAATTTACCCTGGCTTGTCGCTGATCATCCCGCCTCAGGAGTAAGCGTCCGCAAAACCTGGACGGGGTATTTCCGAGTGCGCTTGGGAGGACGCTAGTGATCACTGCGCAACGCGGGTGCTGAAACTTAGCTCTCCTGCGCCCGATAAGCCCCCGGCGTCAGCCCCGTCCACTTCTTGAACGCCCGGTGAAACGCCGACGGCTCGGAAAACCCCAACTGCTCGGCGATCTGTTGCAACGACAGGTCCGCGCGGCTCAGATGATAAATCGCGATGTCCCGGCGCAACTGGTCCTTCAATTCCTGAAAGCTCGAACCCTCTTCCCGCAAATGCCGGCGCAAGGTCTGTGGGCTGATGTGCAGATGGGCGGCTACGGCTTCCAGGTCGGGCCAGTGTGAACTGTCGCGACTGAGCAAGCGCCGCAGGCGGCTGCTCAAGCTGTCGCCATCGTCGGGGCGCGAGAGCAGGTCGGCGGGGGAGCGCTCAAGGAAATGCTTGAGGGTGCGTTCGTCCTGCAACAGCGGCATGGCCAGGTAGCGGCTGTGAAACAACAGGCTGCTCTGGGGCCTGGAAAACTCAAGCGGACAGGAAAACAACAGGTCGTATTCGGCGCCATGTTCGGGGCGGGGGTAGCTGAACGTGGCCTGTTCCAGGCGAATGCGCTGGCCGATCAGCCAGCTGCCGAAACGGTGCCAGATCACCAGCAGGCTTTCGCTGAGGAAATGATCCGGGTCCCAGAGTTGCGAGTCGTCCAGGCTCAGGCGCACCCATTCATCTTCACGGCTCAAGGTCAAACGCGGAGCCCCGGGGAATAGGCTATAAAACAATAAGCCGCGATGGAGTGCCTTATCCAGGTTGCGGCAGTGAATCACGGCATGGCACATCATCGCGAAGCTGCCCGGCCTGCTTGGGGCTTGCCCGAACCCCAGGTACTCGTCGTCCAGCGCCAGCCATAAGGCCTGGATCAGTTGGGTGAATTGCTCCGGAGCGATGCGTGCCCGGGGCTCGTCCAGCAACTCGGGGCTGATTCCCAGTTGCTGTAGCAGGCTTGAATAGTCGTAGCCGTGCCGACGCGCCCCCCCAAGGGCGGCGCGGGCGAAATGACTGGCGATGGTGCGTTCGCGCATGGCAGCAGATCTGACCGTTGATCGACGGATGGTAGCTGTGCACCGCCGGCGTGAACAGGGCGGATATCCGCCAAATAGCAGGACGACTTTTAATGGAAGGGCGGAAAACCGCCACATGCTTGTAACCGTCCGGTGTCAGGGAATTCGCTGCAACCCCGCAGATCAAAAGGCTTGCAGGGATTTTGCGGAAGGTGGCACGGGCCTTGCGATACATCGTGCAGATGCCTGCCGTTGCGCAGCTCGAAAAAACAAATCCCTCCAGTGCAGGAGGGTTCGCAATTGCGGTGTTGCGGGCAACAGATGGATGTTGTCACCTGGCACCCTTGAGGAACTTTGCAATGACGACTCGTCAGCCACTGTACAAATCCCTGTATTTCCAGGTGATCGTTGCAATTGTCATCGGTATCGCGCTCGGTCACTTCTACCCTCAGCTCGGTGTGGCCGTTAAGCCACTGGGTGACGGGTTCATCAAGCTGATCAAAATGATCATCGCCCCGATCATCTTCTGTACCGTTGTCAGCGGTATCGCTGGTATGCAGGACATGAAATCGGTCGGCAAGACCGGTGGTTACGCGCTGCTGTACTTCGAGATCGTTTCGACCATCGCCCTGCTGGTCGGTCTGGTCGTGGTCAACATCGTGCAGCCGGGCAATGGCATGCACATCGACGTTGCCACCCTCGATGCCTCCAAGATTGCCACTTATGTTGCAGCCGGTGCTGACCAAAGCGTCGTCGGCTTCCTGCTGAACGTGATACCGGCCACTATCGTCGGCGCCTTCGCCACCGGTGACATCCTGCAAGTGCTGATGTTCTCGGTGATCTTCGGTTTCGCCCTGCATCGCCTGGGTGCCTACGGCAAGCCGCTGCTGGACTTCATCGATCGCTTCGCCCACGTGATGTTCAACATCATCAACATGATCATGAAGCTCGCGCCAATCGGTGCCTTCGGTGCGATGGCCTTCACCATCGGTGCCTACGGTGTCGGCTCGCTGGTGCAACTGGGTCAGTTGATGGCGTGCTTCTACATCACCTGCCTGCTGTTCATCCTGATCGTGCTGGGCTCCATCGCCCGCTTGCATGGCTTCAGCGTGCTGAAAATGATCCGCTACATCCGTGAGGAACTGCTGATCGTGCTGGGTACTTCTTCTTCGGAATCGGTACTGCCACGCATGCTGATCAAGATGGAGCGTCTGGGCGCGCAAAAATCTGTCGTGGGTCTGGTGATCCCGACTGGCTACTCGTTCAACCTTGACGGTACCGCCATCTACCTGACCATGGCCGCGGTGTTCATTGCCCAGGCAACCGATACGCACATGGACATCACGCACCAGATCACCCTGCTGGTGGTGTTGCTGCTGTCGTCCAAGGGCGCTGCGGGCGTAACCGGTAGCGGTTTCATTGTACTGGCTGCCACCCTGTCTGCCGTGGGCCACTTGCCGGTTGCCGGCCTGGCGCTGATCCTCGGCATCGATCGCTTCATGTCCGAAGCCCGTGCCCTGACCAACCTGATCGGCAACGCCGTTGCCACTGTCGTTGTGGCCAAGTGGGTCAATGAACTGGACACCGACGTACTGCAAGCCGAGCTGGCTTCGGGCGGTCGCGGCATTGCCGACGAGCCTAAAGACGATGTACTGGGCCACGTCGAAGAGGTAGCCCCGGTTAACGCCAAGTAAGCCTTGTTGTAATGAAAAACCCGCTTCGGCGGGTTTTTTCATGCCCGGTGTTTGAGCGTAACGGTCACTGCACGTGGCATATAAGGTGATTGCTGCAAAGCGATCAGCTGCCTAGGCTGTGGGCATCGTCAAGGGAGAACGCTCATGCTCGGTCCACTGGCATCACTCAAGGTTCTGGATTTCTCGACACTGCTGCCGGGGCCGTTCGCTTCGTTGCTGCTGGCGGACATGGGCGCCGAAGTGCTGCGCATCGAATCACCGACCCGCATGGATCTGCTGCGGGTGTTGCCGCCCCACGATCAAGGCGTGTCAGCCAGTCATGCCTACCTCAACCGCAACAAGCGCAGCCTCGCCCTGGACCTCAAGCAACCTGAGGCACTGGAGGTGATCAGGTCGTTGCTGCAGGACTACGACATTGTGCTCGAGCAGTTCCGCCCGGGCGTCATGGAGCGTCTGGGCCTGGGTTACGAAGCCCTGAAGGCGATCAATCCGAAATTGATTTATGTGTCGATCACCGGCTATGGCCAGACCGGTCCCTACAAGGACCGCGCCGGCCATGACATCAACTACCTGGCCCTGTCCGGGCTGGCGAGTTATACCGGCCGTGCCGACTCTGGGCCGCTGCCGTTGGGCATGCAGGTGGCGGATGTCGCCGGTGGTTCGTTGCACGGGGTGATTGGCTTGCTGGCGGCGGTCATTGCCCGGCAGCAAACCGGTCAGGGTCAGCACCTGGATGTCAGCATGACCGACTGTGCGTTCAGCCTGAATGCGATGGCGGGTGCCGGGTATCTGGCCTGTGGCGTCGAGCCGGGACCGGAAAATCAGGTGCTCAACGGCGGCAGTTTCTACGATTACTACCGCTCCCGGGATGGGCGCTGGCTGTCGGTGGGCAGCCTTGAGCCGGCCTTCATGAAACAGTTGTGTACGGCGTTGGGGCTGGAGGAGTTGGCCGGCCTTGGCCTGTCACCGCAACCGGCGCAGCAGAAACGGCTTAAAGACGCGCTGAAGGTCGAATTCGAAAAACATGACTTCGCCGAATTGTGCGCGCTGTTCGCCGAATTGGATGCTTGTGTCGAACCTGTGTTGAGCCTGGGAGAAGCGCTGTGTCATCCGCAGTTGCAGGCGCGGGAGTTGGTGGCCAAAGTGCCCCGTGGCGATGGCTCGTCCCAGGCGCAGATGGCTTGTCCGCTGAAGTTTTCGCAAGGGTTGCCTGAGCCCCGGTATATTGGCGCGGCGCTGGGGCAGCATACGGACCAGGTGTTGGGGGAGTTGGGGTTCAGTGCTGAGCGGATCGAACAGTTGCGTCGGGTCAAGGTGATTCTTTAGTGCCTGTCAGGCCGCCATCGCGAGCAAGCTCGCTCCCACAGGGGATCTGTGGCGTGACACAAACTCAATATGGGAGCGAGCTTGCTCGCGATGAGGCCAGTGCAGTCACCAAAAAAACAACTACTCGACCCGCATTTCCCCACTGAACACCAGGGTATTACGACACCGCCGGCACAGGTACCGCCGTCCCTGCCGAACCAGGCTGTGGCGCTGGGCCGAAAACGGGAAGTCGCTGTCGGCGCACGGGCACTTGTAGATGTAGCGGGTCACGCTGCGGCGTTTGACATCATAGGTGTGGCAGCGGTTGGGCGGCAGTTCGTACACGCCGCGCATGATCAATTGCCACTCTTCGCCATGGGGCTGGATGCGGTCACCGAACAGCTGGTGGGCGATCAGGTGCGCGACTTCATGGGCCACGGTCTGCTTGAGGAAATCTTCGGTGTTTTCCCGGTACAGCTGCGGGTTGAAGCGCAGCAGGTTCTCGTGCAAATGCGCGACACCGGCTTTTTGCCCGCGCAGCTTGAGGCTCACCACGGGGCGCTTGAAAGGTCGTTTGAAAAAGGATTCGGCTAGTTGGAAACAGTCTTCGACGCGGGTATTGAGTTGCTCGGGCATGCTTGATGGATCTCCAGAGCGCTCAAGTATGCCGCAACCCTCGGACCTTGCGAATCGCCAGGTTGCCGAATGGTCGTGTGCGTTCTCGTTGCTGAAGAATGAAAAGGCCGCCTTGCGGCGGCCTTTGTCGGCAGTTCCGATGTTCAGTGATGAGCGTTTAGCTGGTGTAGACCGGGCCCACGCCGAGTCCCCAGACAATGACGGTGAACGCCATGATGGCGACCAGCACCACCAGGCCTACGGCGAGCACCGAACTTGAAAACAGGAAGCCCTCGTCAGATGGAATGTTCATGAACGTCGGCAAGCCCACGTACAGCAAGTACACCGTGTAGCAGATGGCGGCGGTACCGATGATCATCCCCAGCCACAAGTGCGGGTACAAGGCGGCGAGACCACCGATGAACAGCGGTGTAGCGGTGTAGGTGGCAAACGCAATGCAGCGGGCCAGGCTTGGGTTGGCGTCATAGGTGCGGGCCATCCAGTGGATGAACGCGCCCATTACCGCGACACCGCCGAGCATCGCCAGGTACGACATGATCGTCATCCATATCGCGCTTTCTACGGTCAGCATGACGGGAGGTCGGTTGCCGATGACCCAGCCGACCTGTGTGGTGCCAATAAAGGCAGACACCGCGGGAATCGCCGCCAGGATCAGTGTATGGGTCAGGTACATGTGGCTGATGCTTTCCTCCTGGTCGCCACGGATTTCCTTCCATTCTTGGTCAGGGTGGGTGAAGAGCCCCACTACGTGATGGATCATGCCAGTCACTCCTCTTGTTTTTACCGTCGCCCCCCAGCGGAGCGCCTACGGGCCAATGCGGCCAAGTAAGTCATAGGTCTGAATTTGTATGTGACCTTATGTCGCAGTATAGGGAGGAGTTTCCCCAGAGGGAGTGGGGGCTTTAGAGCAAATCGCGCTGTAAACGCAGTTGTTAATCGCCGCCGGGTCTGTGGCGAGCGGCCCTTTTGGCCAGGCACTTCGCCCCTGAGGCGTTTTTGCGTAAAATGCCGGCCTTTCGTCACACCTCACGGATTTCGCGTCATGGGCACTCTCACGGTCAACCAGAACAAACTGCAAAAGCGCCTTCGCCGACTGGCCGGCGAGGCGGTTGCCGATTTCAACATGATTGAAGACGGTGACAAGGTCATGGTCTGCCTGTCAGGTGGCAAGGACAGCTACACCATGCTCGATGTGCTGATGCACTTGCAGAAGGTCGCGCCGATCAAGTTCGAGATCGTGGCCGTGAACATGGACCAGAAGCAGCCGGGCTTCCCGGAGCACGTGCTGCCGGCCTACCTCAAGGAACTGGGGATCGAGTACCACATCGTCGAGAAAGACACTTACTCGGTGGTCAAGGAGCTGATTCCGGAAGGCAAGACCACCTGCTCGCTGTGCTCGCGCCTGCGTCGCGGCACGCTCTACACCTTCGCCGATGAAATCGGCGCGACCAAGATGGCTCTCGGTCACCACCGCGACGACATTGTCGAAACGTTCTTCCTGAACATGTTCTTCAACGGTTCGCTCAAGGCCATGCCACCGAAGCTGCGCGCCGACGATGGTCGTAACGTGGTGATTCGTCCGCTGGCCTACTGCAACGAAAAAGACATCCAGGCCTACTCGGACTTCAAGCAATTCCCGATCATCCCGTGCAACCTCTGCGGTTCCCAGGAGAACCTGCAGCGTCAGGTGGTCAAGGAAATGCTGCTGGACTGGGAACGCAAGACTCCGGGTCGTACCGAAAGCATTTTCCGCAGCCTGCAGAACGTGATCCCGTCGCAACTGGCGGATCGCAACCTGTTCGACTTTACCAGTCTGAAGATCGACGAAAGCGCCGCATCGCGCTTCGTCAATGTCGTCAACCTCTGATCCAGCTGTGGGAGCGGGCTTGCTCGCGAAATCGGTGTGTCTTCAGCATTGATGTTGGCTGACACTACGTCTTCGCGAGCAAGCCCGCTCCCACAGGTTTTTCGTTTACCTCAGGAGAGGGCATGCGCGACTACAAGTGGCTGAACGAGTATTGCTTGAACCGCTTCGGTTCGGCGGCTGAACTGGAAGCCCATCTGCCCGTTCCCAAGACCCCGGCGCAACTGCGCAAGATCAGCGACGATCGCTACCTCTCGACGATGGCGTTGCGGGTATTCCGTGCCGGGCTCAAGCACAGCCTGGTGGATGCCAAGTGGCCGGCCTTCGAAGAAGTGTTCTTCAGGTTCGACCCGGAAAAAGTCGTGTTGATGAGCGCCGAGCACCTTGAGCGCCTGATGCAGGACACGCGGATCATACGTCACTTGGGCAAGCTCAAGAGCGTGCCGCGCAATGCGCAGTTCATACTGGACGTGGCCCATGAAAAGGGCAGTTTCGGTGCGCTGATCGCCGATTGGCCGGTGACCGATATCGTCGGGCTCTGGACCTTCCTGAAAAAGCGCGGACATCAGTTGGGCGGGCTGTCAGCCCCACGTTTCTTGCGGATGATCGGCAAGGACACCTTTGTACCGAGCTATGACGTGGTGGCGGCGCTGAATGCTCAGGACATCATCGACAAGGTGCCGAGCAGTCTGCGCGACCTGGCGTTGGTGCAGGACGTGTTCAACCAGTGGCATGAGGAAAGTGGCGGGCGGCCGATGAGCCAGATTTCGATGATGCTGGCTTATACCGTCAATCATTGAGACCGAGTTGCCCCATTCGCGAGCAAACCCGCTCCCACATTGGATTGCATTTCAATGTGGGAGCGGCGGTGCGACGATTCGACTTGCTCGCGAAGGCGTCAGATCAGGCGACGGAGGGTTCGCCTTCACCCGCCAGCTTTCGGTTCAACTGATACCGCCACCGCACATACAACAGCGCCGAGCAAAACACCGCCAGGCTCGCGCCCATCTCCAGCAAACCGAAGATCTGCCGGTTCGGGTCATAGGCAGCCAATGCGCCCTTGATGAAATAAAGGTTCACCACAAAGCACATCCACGAATGCCCGCGAGGGCTGCCGATGATCATCCCCGGTGCCAGAATCAGCAGTGGCACCAGCTCGATCAACAGGATCACCCAGGGGCGTGCCCCGTGCAGGTCGGCAATCGCCAGGTAGTAAACACACAGCAATCCCACCAGGCCGAAAAAGCACAGCAGGCTGATGGCGCGCATCGCCTTGACCCGTGGTTCGAGCCATTCGAGGGCGGGCAGGATCTTCGGTTTCTTGGCCATCTCAGCTCTCCAGTTTCTGTGCGGTCTTGGCCAGGCGCATACCCAGCGCGCGGCACAGCGCCACTTCATGGGCATCCAGACCGCTTTTGCCGTCGGCACCGGCGTGGTGGCTGGCGCCGTATGGCGTACCGCCGCCCTGGGTTTCCAGCAGCGCCGATTCGCTGTAGGGCAGGCCGGTGATCAGCATGCCGTGGTGCAGCAACGGCAGCATCATCGACAGCAGCGTGGTTTCCTGGCCGCCGTGCAGGCTCGCGGTGGAGGTGAAAACACCCGCCGGTTTACCCACCAGGGCGCCGGTCAGCCACAGGTTGCTGGTACCGTCGAGGAAGTATTTGAGCGGTGCAGCCATGTTGCCGAAGCGGGTCGGGCTGCCGAGAGCCAGGCCGGCGCAGTTCTTCAGGTCGTCGAGGCTGGCATACAGCGCACCTTCGTCGGGAATCTCCGGGGAAACGGCTTCGCACTCGGTGGAAATCGCCGGCACCGTGCGCAAGCGCGCCTCAAGCCCTGCCTGTTCGACGCCACGGGCGATCTGCCGGGCCATTTCGTTGGTCGAGCCGCTGCGGCTGTAGTACAGAACCAGAATGTACGGTGCGCTCATGGCAACAGTTCCAGGATCTGCTCCGGTGGGCGGCCGATGATGGCCTTGTCGCCGACTTCGAGAATCGGTCGCTCCATCAGTTTCGGGTGGGCGGCGATGGCGGCGATCAATTGCGCTTCGCTCAGGCTGCTGTCGGCCAGGTCGAGGGTCTTGTACTCGTCCTCGCCGGTGCGCAGCAATTGCCGGGCGCTGATCCCGAGTTTGCCCAGCAGGTTCTGGATCTGCGCGGCGTCCAGTGGGGTTTCCAGGTAGCGGACCACAGTCGGGGTCAGGCCACGGGCTTCAAGCAGTTCGAGCGCACCGCGGGATTTCGAGCAGCGCGGATTGTGATAAAGCGTCAGATCGGTCATGAGCGGGTCGCATCTTGCGTAAGGTGGCGGCTATTCTAACTGTGCAGCGCGCATTCCAGAACCGTGAGAGGCGATGGGTCGCAGGTGCATTCAATTTTTGACAAGGAACACGACATGACAAGGCGACTGGCAGCAGCATTGGCGATCATCGGAGCGTTGATGCTGGGGGGCTGCGGTAATGACTATGGCATCGACCAGGACGGTCATAAAATCGCCTCTGACCGCCTGGACGGAAAATGGCTGGTCCTCAACTACTGGGCAGAATGGTGCGGGCCTTGCCGCACGGAGATCCCGGAGTTGAACGCCCTGGCCGAGCAGCTCAAGGACAGGAAAATCGGTGTGTTCGGGGTCAACTTCGACAACGTTCAGGGGCAAGAGCTGAAGAGCGCGAGCGAGAAACTGGGGATCAGGTTCACCGTGCTGGCCCAGGACCCTTCCGAACTGTTCGAGCTGCCGCGCAGCGAGGCGTTGCCGGTGACCTACATCATCGATAACAAGGGCAAGGTGCGTGAGCAGTTGATGGGTGAACAGACGGCGGCGGGGGTGATGGCCAAGCTTGAGGCGTTGCAGGCGAAAAATTAAAGCAAAAAGATCGCAGCCTGCGGCAGCTCCTACATGGATTGTCGTACACCCTGTAGGAGCTGCCGCAGGCTGCGATCTTTCAGGGGATCAGCCCTCCTCAAGCCACCAACGCAGCGGCTTGCCTTCGGTTGGCCAGAAGCGCATCTGCTCGATCGGGGAGACGTCCCAGCGCTGGACATTTTCCAGCGCCTGGAGGAAGCGTTTTTCCTGTTCCATCAGCGCTGGCGCGCACAGTTTGCGGGTGCTGCCGATTTTGCCGAAGGTCAGCTTGTGGCCTTCGAGGGTGTACGGTGCGAACCAGTGGTTGCAGCCGCCATTGCCGTAGGCCCGGCCGTCTTCGCCGAGGGTGATGGTCAGGTGGCTGTAGTCCATCAACGGCCGCTCGCCGATCCACTCCAGAATGTAGCTGCGGTTCTGTTGCAGTTGCACCGGCTCGGCGGCGCAACCCAGCAGGCTGGCGCCGACCATGGCGCTCAGAGCGAGGCGTTTCATCACGCAGGCTCCTGGCATTTCGGGCACAGGTGTTTCTCGCCGACGCTGGTCCAGCCCAGCTCGGCAATCCGCGCGGTGGCGGCAGGCTTTTCGGCCTTGTTGCCCAGCTTGGCATCGACGGCGAACTCGAAGCTCAGCTCTTTGGCGCAGCTGTCACAGTTCACTTGCCAGGTGTGGATGGCCAGTTCGCCGAACACCGGGCCACTGGCTACCGCGACCCATTGGCCGGGCGGGTTGATCAGGTGGCGAACCGTTTCGACGGTCAGGCGCATGGACAAGTCCTTGGCACCCTTGAGGGTCACGACCAGCACGTCATTGTTGCGAATCGAACCACCGTTGCCGGTGACTTGATAGCGCCCCGGCACCAGGGCGCGGCATTCGGTGAGGGTGTGTTGCGGGTTCATCAGGCTGTAGCGGAAATCGTGTTCGACCATGGGTCCTCCAAATATGCGCGATATGCTAGCACGGGCTTGCACGCCGCATCGCGCAGGCAGATGACCTTCGATCCGTTTCAGTCTCCCGTCACCAGGTTTTCCGGGGTGCCCGCCGTCCAGGCTGCAATGTTGCGCAACGTGGTGGCGGCAATCGCATCCAGCGCTTCGCGGGTCAGGAAGGCCTGGTGCGCGGTGACGATCACGTTAGGAAAGGTCAGCAGCCGTGCCAGCACATCGTCTTGCAGTGGCAGGTCGGAGCGGTCCTCGAAGAACAACTGCGCTTCTTCCTCATACACATCCAGCCCCAGGTAACCCAGGCGACCGTCTTTCAGGGCATCGATCAGTGCCGGGGTGTCCACCAGGCCGCCTCGTCCGGTATTGATCAGCATCGCACCCGGTTGCATGTGCGCCAGGGACTCGCGGTTGATCAAGTGCTTGCTCTGCTCGTTGAGCGGGCAATGCAGGCTGATGATCTGCGATTCGGCCAGCAGTTGCGGCAGGCTCAGGTAGCGAGCGCCGAGGGCTTCGACCTGTGGGTTGGGGTAGGGGTCGTAGGCCAGCAACTGGCAACCAAACCCGCTCATGATTTTGGCGAAGGTGGCACCAATCTGACCGGTGCCGACCACGCCGACGGTCTTGCCCACCAGGTCGAAACCGGTCAGCCCCTGCAGTCTGAAGTCCCCGTCTCGGGTGCGGTTGTAGGCGCGGGGCAAGCGGCGGTTGAGTGCGAGGATCAGCGCTACCGCATGTTCAGCCACCGCGTGGGGCGAATAAGCCGGGACGCGTACGATGGCCAGTCCCAGACGTTTTGCCGTCGGCAAGTCGACATGGTTGTAACCGGCCGAGCGCAGGGCGATCAGGCGCGTGCCTCCAGCGGCCAGGCGTTCGAGCACTGCCGCGCCGAGATCATCATTGATGAACGCGCAGACCGCTTCATACCCTTGGGCGAGCGCTACCGTGTCGAGGCTCAGGCGCGCAGGCTGAAATTGCAGCTCGATGCCGGCCGGCTGCCCGGCCGCGAGAAAACTGTCGCGGTCGTAGTTCTGGCTGCTGAAAAGAATCGTACGCATGCGGTGCTCCTTGAAGGTGGCCTGCGCCGTTGAGCAAGCCGGCATTCGACAGTCGTCAGGTTAGCTCGCCGGCAACCCTTGGCGATTGCGCTGCATCAAGCATTCATGCGCGCCTGGGCAGCCAGGCGATTGATTGCCCGGTCGAGCTCATCCAGTGCCACGCTGGCTTTCGGGTCCTGTTGCTTGAGCAGGGTTTCGCTGCGTTGGCAGGCCGCACGCAATTGCGGTACGCCGCAGTAACGCGTCGCGCCATGCAGGCGATGGACCCGTTCGATCAGGGCGTTGTGGTCGTTGCTTTGCTGAGCGAGGCGGATGGCTTCTCGGTCGGCTTCCAGGGACGCGAGCAGCATCGCCAGCATGTCTGCAGCCAGGTCAGCCTTGCCAGCGGCCAGGCGCAATCCTTCGTCGTGGTCGAGTACCATCAGGTCATGGGCACCCGCATGCCCATCGCCTGCGCGCTCCGGGCTGTGATTGCGCAGCGCCAGGCCGCTCCACTTGAGCACCACCTGGGCCAATTGCCGCTCGCTGATCGGTTTGGTCAGGTAGTCGTCCATGCCGCTTTGCAGCAGCGCGCGTTTTTCGTTGGCCATGGCGTGGGCAGTGAGGGCCACGATCGGCAGCGGTGTGCAATGGCGCTCGCTTTCCCACTGGCGGATTGCCTCGGTGCTCTGGCGGCCGTCCATGCCGGGCATTTGCACGTCCATCAGCACCAGATCGAATGTCTCGTTTTGCACTGCCTTGATGGCGGCATAACCGCTTTCCACCGCGAGCACCTTGGCGCCCATGTCTTCGAGCAGGGTCTGCACCAGCATCAGGTTGGCCGGATTGTCGTCGACGCAAAGCACCTTCGGGGCGCGGCTGGACAACGGTTCGCCCGGCTCGCTGCGTATCGGTCGCGGGTTGACCAGGTCTGACAGGGCGCGTCGCAGCTTGCGGGTGCAGGCCGGTTTCGCCTGGAGCTGGCTGTGGGGGTTGGGCACGGAAAGATGGAACAGCGTCTGTTCCGTGGTCGGGCACAGCACCAACACCTTGCAGCCAAGATGCTCGAGGTCCCAGATGTGCTGGTTGAGGCGTTCCGGCGGCATGTCGTTACTGGTGATGCCGAGCACGGCAAGCTCGATCGCCTGGTCGGTCTGGTGGGCGGCGGTGACACCATTGGTCAGGTTTTCAAGGGTATTGAACGGTGTGGTGCTGAGGCCGCAGTCTTCCAGTTGATGCTGCAACGCCTGCCGCGCCAGCTCGTGGTTTTCCAGTACCGCCACCCGTCGCCCGAGCAAGGGCGCGCAGGGCAGGTCTTCGGCATCGTCGCGGGTTTTCGGCAGGCTCAGGCTGATCCAGAATTCCGATCCTTCCCCAGGCGTGCTGTCGACGCCGATCTCACCGCCCATCTGTTCGACCAGACGCTTGGAAATCACCAGGCCCAGGCCAGTACCGCCGGGTTGCCGCGACAGCGAGTTGTCGGCCTGGCTGAAGGCCTGGAACAGGGCGCGCACGTCCTGGTTCGACAGACCGATACCGGTGTCCTGAATGCTGATGCGCAACTGCACGGTGTCTTCGTGTTCTTCTTCGAGCATGGCGCGGGCGACGATGGTGCCTTCGCGGGTGAACTTGATCGCATTGCTCACCAGGTTCGTCAGGATCTGCTTGAGCCGCAGCGGGTCGCCCACCAGTGACAGTGGCGTGTCCCGGTACACCAGGCTCACCAGTTCCAGTTGTTTGGCGTGGGCGGCCGGGGCGAGGATGGTCAGGGTGTCCTGGAGCAGGTCGCGCAGGTTGAACGGAATATGGTCAAGCACCAGCTTGCCGGCCTCGATTTTCGAGAAGTCGAGAATCTCGTTGATGATCCCCAGCAGACTGTCGGCGGACTTTTCGATGGTACCCAGGTAGTCGAGCTGGCGTGGGGTGAGCTCGCTTTTTTGCAGCAGGTGGGTGAAGCCGAGAATGCCATTGAGCGGTGTGCGGATTTCATGGCTCATGTTGGCCAGGAATTCGGACTTGATCCGGCTCGCTTCCAGGGCTTCCTTGCGCGCCAGGTCCAGCTCGATGTTCTGGATCTCGATGGTTTCCAGGTTCTGGCGCACGTCTTCGGTGGCCTGGTCGATGCTGTGCTGCAATTCTTCCTGGGCATTTTGCAGGGTGCCGGCCATGCGGTTGATGCCCGAGGCCAGCTCGTCCAGCTCCTGACTGCCGAGGGGCGGCAGGCGGGTTTCCAGATGACCGTCCTTGAGCTGGGCCACGGCCTGCTTGATCTGGCTCAGCGGCTGATTGATCGTGCGCCCCATGCGCAGGGCCAGCAGTGCCGCACCCGTCAGTCCCGCAATGATCAGTATCAGGCTGGCGAACAGGCTGCGGTAGCCCCGCAACAGCATGCTGTTATGGGACAGTTCCAGTTCGACCCAGCCCAGCAGGCGGTCGGCTTCTTCGGGAATCACGTCCCCGGCCAGGTTGCGGTGTTTGCCGAATACCGGCAGCAAATAGCGGGTCGCATCGTTGCCACTGCGGCGCAGCATCTGCGTGCCACTGCCGGAGGGGGTCTGGTTGAGCATGGTCGGGCCGGCGTGGGCCAGTAGCGTGCGATCAGGAGCCAGGAAGGTCACGGCTCGTACGTCGGTTTGTTCCAGGGCCTGGGTGGCAATGCGTTCGAGCAGTTCGTTGTCCTGATGGCCCATGGCGGGAGCCGCCAATGGCGCCAACTGCTCGGCGATCATTTCGCCACGCTGCATGAGCTGGATGTGCAGGTCCGCCTGTTGCATCCAGGTAAAATACCCCCCCAGCACCAACGCCATCAGGCTGGTTGGCAATAGGGTCAGCAACAGCACGCGGCCTTTGATTCCCAGTTTCTTGAGCACGCATCTCTCCTGCATCCCGCTATTTATAGAGCTGTACATGCATCCGCCATGCACCACTTGCGCAGTGTAGCGATTTGCTCGCGGGCAATCCTCGTAAAAATGGTGCCGTCATTCGTCGGCCCGAATGACTTAATGGCGATATGGACAAACGGTGGGTTGCCCCTGGCGAGGCAATCTTGAATAATTGCTCAACTGAGAATTATTTGCAGATAGTCATGGCTCCCATCACTGCCACTCTCCCCCGAATCCTGTCCATCGAAGACGACCTTGTGCTCGGCGCCTACGTGCATGAGCATCTGGACCGTAGCGGTTTCCAGGTGACCTGGTGCCAGAACGGCCGGGAAGGCCTGGATATTGCCCGCAGGGAAGCTTTCGACGTGGTGCTGATGGATATTCTGCTGCCAGGCATGGACGGCCTGGCGGTGCTGACCCAATTGCGCCAGAGCCATTCCACCCCGGTGTTGTTGATGTCGGCCCTCGGTGCCGAGGCCGATCGCATCAGCGGCTTTCGCCTGGGGGCCGATGATTACCTGCCAAAGCCCTTCAGCATGGTGGAGTTGGGGGTACGCATCGAAGCCATACTGCGGCGGGTGGCACTCGACCGCCGTCCCGCACCCGCGGTGCCGGCCCCATCGATGGACAGCCTGCGTTTCGACGATGAAAGCTACGAGGTCTTTTATGGCGAACAGGCCGGTGGCTTGACCCGCAGCGAGTATCGGTTGCTGGAGACGCTGCACCGCAGCGCCGACGAAGTACTGAGCAAAGCCTTCCTTTATCAACAGGTGCTGCAACGCGGTTACGCGGCCCATGACCGCAGCCTGGACATGCACATCAGCCAGATCCGCCGCAAGCTCAAGGCCATTGGCTACACCGAGCGCGAAGTACGCACGGTATGGGGCAAGGGCTACATCCTGAGCCACGCTGATGAAGTGTAACTTGCCCGGCAGGCATTCGCTGTTCTGGAAACTGGCCTGTCTATTGGTCGCTTTCTGCCTGCTGATGATCTGGCTGAGTTGGTCCTGGGGCCGTTACATGGAGCAGCGCAACCAGTTCCTTTCCGATGAGGCCCGCGGCACCCTGGCGCGCTACGCCGCCGAAGCCGAGCAGGTCTGGCAGCAGCGCCAGAGCGCTGGTGTCGATGACTGGCTGCAAGGCATGCATCAGCGGGAAAAAGGCTGGGTCGGTGTCATCGGTGGTGATTTGCAGTCCTTGAGCAACCAATCGTTGACGGACAAGGAAGTCGAACGCCTGACCTTTTTGCGCGGCCTCGATTGGCCCATCCACAAGAAAGGTCGGCCGTGGATGCGCATACCGTTTCCCGGTGACCCGTCCGCCGGCAGCCTTGTGATCGAGTTACCCAAGCGCTTTGTACCCGGGCGTTATCGGGTGTTCTGGCGGGTGATCACCAACGGCGTGATTCCGGGATTGTTCACCTTGCTGCTATGCGTCGGGCTGTATCGCCTGTTGGTGGTCCCGCTCAATCACTTGCGCGCGCAGGCCAATGCCTGGCGTGCCGATCAACTGAACGTACGGCTGTCGGCCCGGACCACCAATCGATCGGATGAGCTGGGTGAGTTGGGTCGGGCGTTCGATCACATGTCCGAACGCCTGCAAAGTACTGTAGCCCTGCAGCAGCAACTGCTGCGCGACCTGTCCCACGAATTGCGCACGCCCTTGAGCCGACTGCGGGTGGCCAGTGAAAGCGAGCAGGGGCTGGAGCCATTGCGCGAGCGCATCGGGCGTGAGGTCGATGGCATGCAGCGCCTGGTGGAGGACACGCTGCAACTGGCGTGGCTCGATACCGAGCGCACCCGATTGCCCGACGAAGCGATCCAGATCCAGGCCCTGTGGGAAATGCTCACGGAAAACGCCTGCTATGAAAGTGGCTGGCCCGATACGCAGTTGCAATGCACGGTGGATTCATCCTGCTGGGTTCGCGGTCATCTCAACACCCTGGCCCAGGCATTGGAAAACATTCTGCGCAATGCGATTCGGCATTCACCGGCCGCAGGCATTGTCCAATTGGGTGGTCGTCGTGATGGCGATTTCTGGCACCTGTGGCTGGAAGATCACGGCGGCGGCGTGGCGCAAGCGGATCTGGAGCGGATCTTCCTGCCGTTCACCCGGCTCGACGGTTCGCGACCGGGGGACGGTGGATTCGGGCTGGGCTTGAGCATCGCCCGCAATGCGGTGCAGCGTCAGGGCGGACAGCTATGGGCGCAGAACACCGGGACCGGGTTACGCCTGAATATGCGCTTGTTGGCGGATGTTAATAGCGCCAGTGCCGACGCCTTCGCGAGCAAGCCCGCTCCCACATTGGGCGTGTTCCAACCGCAAAACGTATGATCACCCCGGTACCCTGTGGGAGCGGCGGTGCGGCGATCCGACTGCCCGCGAAGAGGCCCTCATGTTCACCGCAAAATATCTGCTTATTCCCATAAACCATAAGCACCACACTTTGCGTGATATGGCCTGGGAACGTTTGCCGGTATGATAGTCGCCCCCGCAGTCTGGATTGCGAATACGCCATGACCTTGCAGTACCCAACCATCGCCGATTGCGTCGGCAACACTCCGCTGGTCCGTTTGCAGCGCCTGCCCGGCGCCACCAGCAATACCCTATTGCTCAAGCTCGAAGGGAACAACCCGGCGGGTTCGGTCAAGGACCGGCCGGCGCTGTCGATGATCACCCGCGCCGAACTGCGCGGGCAGATCCACGCCGGCGATACGCTGATCGAGGCGACCTCGGGCAACACCGGGATCGCCCTGGCCATGGCCGCTGCGATCAAGGGTTACAAGATGATCCTGATCATGCCGGACAACTCCAGCGCCGAGCGCAAGGCAGCCATGACGGCCTATGGCGCCGAGCTGATTCTGGTCAGTCAGGAGCAGGGCATGGAAGGCGCCCGTGATCTGGCGCAGAAAATGGAAGCCGAAGGTCGCGGCAAGGTGCTGGACCAGTTCGCCAACGGTGATAACCCCGAGGCGCACTACACCACCACCGGCCCGGAAATCTGGCGCCAGACCCAGGGCACCATCACCCATTTCGTCAGCTCCATGGGCACCACCGGCACCATCATGGGTGTGTCGCGCTACTTGAAAGAGCAGAACGACAACGTGCAGATCATCGGTCTGCAACCGATGGAAGGCTCGGCGATCCCGGGTATCCGCCGCTGGCCTCAGGAATACCTGCCGAAGATCTACCAGGCCGACCGCGTGGACCGGATCGTCGACATGGCCCAAAGCGAAGCCGAAGACGTGACCCGTCGTCTGGCCCGCGAAGAAGGCATTTTCTGTGGCGTGTCCTCGGGCGGTGCCGTGGCGGCCATGCTGCGCCTGTCCAAAGAAGTTGAAAACGCGGTGATCGTCGCGATCATCTGCGACCGTGGCGACCGTTACCTGTCGACCGGCATTTTCGACGCGCCCAACTGATGGCCAAACATGAAAGAGGCCTGCGCTTCCAGCCCACTGGCGGCAGCAAGGCCCCGCAAGTCCCGACCGGCAAAAAGCAGCGCCTGACCATCGAGCGCCTGGCCAATGACGGTCGCGGTATCGCGTTTTTCGAAGGCCGCACCTGGTTCGTCATCGGCGCATTGGCCGGTGAAGAGATCGAGGCGCGGGTGCTCGGTGCCCACGGCAAAGTGGTCGAGGCGCGTACTGAGCGTGTGTTCAAGGCCAGTGAGTTACGCCGGCCTGCACCGTGCGCCCATGCCGGCCGCTGCGGCGGTTGCAGCGTGCAGCATCTGCCCCACAACGAACAGCTTGCCCTGAAACAGCGCATGCTCGCCGAGCAGTTGTCGAGGGTCGCGGGCGTCGAACCCGAAGAGTGGGCAGCGCCATTGAGCGGTGCGGAATTCGCTTACCGGCGTCGTGCCCGAGTCGCTGTGCGCTGGGACATGAAGGCGAAAAAACTCGAAGTCGGTTTCCGTGCCGCCGGCAGCCAGGACATCGTGGGCATCGATGACTGCCCGGTGCTGGTACAGCCCTTGCAACCGATCATGGCCCGCTTGCCCCAGATGCTGCGGCGCTTGAGCAAACCCCAGGCGCTCGGGCATGTGGAGTTGTTCAGTGGCTCGACGCTGGCTGTGTTGCTGCGGCACATGGCACCGTTGTCCGACGCCGACCTGACGATCCTCAAGGAATTCTGTGCGTTCCATGAAGCCCAGTTGTGGCTGCATGGCGACGGCGAACCGCAACCGGTCGAGGCCGATCAGTCGTTGGGCTATCGCCTTGAACAGTGGGACCTGGAGTTGGCGTATCGTCCAGGGGATTTCATCCAGGTCAACGCCGCCGTTAACGAAGCGATGGTCGCCCAGGCGCTGGACTGGCTGAAGCCGACAGCGGATGAGCGGGTACTTGACCTGTTCTGTGGCCTGGGCAACTTTGCCTTGCCGTTGGCCAAGGCCGCTCGTGAAGTGGTGGCGGTCGAAGGCGTGCAGGTGATGGTCGATCGGGCCGCGGCGAATGCGGCTAGCAACAATCTGCATAACGCGAAGTTTTTTCAGGCCGATTTATCCCAGCCTTTGACAGGCGCCGAATGGGCCGCCGAAGGCTTTTGTGCGGTACTCTTGGACCCACCGCGTGACGGTGCTTTCGAGGTCGTGCGCAAGCTCAAGAGCCTTGGCGCCGAGCGATTGGTGTATGTGTCGTGCAACCCTGCAACTCTGGCGCGCGACACGGTCGAATTGATCAAGCAGGGCTACCGGTTAAAACGTGCCGGGATTCTCGATATGTTTCCTCAAACGGCACATGTCGAGGCCATGGCGTTATTTGAAGCGAGCTAGGATGCTCGTCTGGTCCGACTGGCCCGCCCGTGCAGCCGCGCACCCAGCCCGACGTGGGCGCACGGGCAACGAAGGTCAGCGATTTGACGCATTGAATCTGCGTCGTAGGGAAGGTAAGCAAGATGGTACAGGTGAGAGCACACCAGCCGATCAACACCGACGGCAGTATCAATCTCGAGGCTTGGCTCGATCATGCGGTCAGTGTCGATCTGGCACTGGATCGCGAAGCCTTGAAAGAGGCCTGCGAGTACGCTCGGGAGGCCGAACAACAAGCCAATGCGGCACAGAATCTGTGGTCGGAAGGTAACTCGACTTTCCGTACCGGGCTTGAGATCGCCGAGATCCTCGCCGATCTCAAGCTCGACCAGGACTCCTTGGTCGCCGCGATCCTGTATCGAGGCGTGCGCGAAAATCAGATCAAGTTGCCGGCCGTCAGCCAGCGCTTCGGTCCGGTGGTGTCCAAGCTCATCGACGGCGTGCAGCGCATGGCCGCGATCAGCGACAGCCTGAGCCCGCGCAAATCCCTGGTGCTGGGCACTCAGGGCCAGGTGGAAAACCTGCGCAAGATGCTGGTGGCCATGGTCGACGACGTTCGCGTCGCCCTGATCAAGCTGGCCGAACGCACGTGCGCGATCCGCGCGGTGAAAACCGCCGACGACGAAAAACGCAACCGCGTGGCCCGTGAAGTCTTCGACATCTACGCACCGCTGGCCCATCGCCTGGGTATCGGTCACATCAAGTGGGAACTGGAAGACTTGTCCTTCCGTTACCTTGAGCCCGACCAGTACAAGCAGATTGCCAAGTTGCTCCATGAGCGGCGACTGGATCGCGAGCGTTTCATCAGCGACGTGATGAGCCAGCTGAAAAACGAATTGCAGGCCACCGGTGTCGATGCCGACATCAGCGGCCGGGCCAAGCACATCTATTCGATCTGGCGCAAAATGCAGCGCAAGGGTCTGGAGTTCAGCCAGATCTACGACGTGCGTGCCGTTCGCGTGCTGGTGCCGGAAATGCGCGATTGCTACACCGCGCTCGGCATCGTTCACACCCTGTGGCGACACATCCCGAAAGAGTTCGACGACTACATCGCCAACCCCAAGGAAAACGGCTATCGCTCGCTGCACACGGCGGTAATCGGGCCCGAGGGCAAGGTGCTGGAAGTGCAGATCCGCACCCATGCGATGCACGAAGAAGCCGAACTCGGCGTTTGCGCGCACTGGCGCTACAAGGGCACCGACGTCAAGTCCGGCTCCAATCATTACGAAGAGAAAATCTCCTGGCTGCGCCAGGTGCTCGAATGGCACGAAGAGCTGGGCGACATCGGTGGCCTGGCGGAACAGCTGCGGGTCGATATCGAGCCGGACCGGGTCTACATCTTCACCCCGGACGGTCACGCCATCGACTTGCCGAAGGGCGCGACCCCGCTGGACTTCGCCTACCGCGTCCACACCGAAATCGGTCACAACTGCCGTGGCGCCAAGATCAACGGGCGCATCGTGCCGCTCAACTACAGCCTGCAAACCGGTGAACAGGTCGAGATCATCACCAGCAAGCACGGCACCCCGAGCCGCGACTGGCTGAACCCGAACCTGGGCTACGTCACCACGTCGCGGGCACGGGCCAAGATCGTTCACTGGTTCAAGTTGCAGGCTCGTGACCAGAACGTCGCGGCCGGTAAAACGCTGCTTGAGCGCGAGCTAAATCGCCTCGGTCTGCCGGCGGTGGATTTCGACAAGCTGGCCGACAAGGCCAATATGAAAACCGCCGAAGACCTGTTCGCGGCCCTCGGTGCTGGCGACTTGCGCCTGGCGCAACTGGTCAACCTGGCGCAGCAACTGGTCGAGCCGGAGCGTGGCAACGAACAGCTTGAACTCATACCGCGCAAGGCCACTGGCTACAAACCGGGCAAGCGCGGCGATATCCAGATCCAGGGCGTCGGCAATCTGATGACCCAGATGGCCGGCTGCTGCCAGCCGCTGCCGGGAGATGCCATCGTCGGTTACATCACCCAGGGCCGCGGGGTGAGCATTCACCGCCAGGACTGCGCCTCGGTGCTGCAACTGAGCGGGCGTGAGCCAGAGCGGATCATCCAGGTCAGTTGGGGCCCGGTGCCGGTGCTCACCTATCCGGTGGACATCGTCATCCGCGCCTACGACCGTTCCGGGTTGCTGCGTGACGTCTCGCAGGTCTTGCTCAATGAGCGAATCAACGTGCTGGCGGTCAACACTCGCTCGAACAAGGAGGACAACACTGCGTTGATGTCCCTGACCATCGAGATTCCGGGGCTGGATGCGTTGGGGCGGTTGTTGGGGCGGATTTCCCAGTTGCCGAACATCATCGAAACCCGGCGTAACCGTACGCCATGATCGGCACCCTTGTAGGAGCTGCCGCAGGCTGCGATCTTTTGATCTTGTTTTTTAACATCAAAAGATCGCAGCCTGCGGCAGCTCCTACAGGGGCCTGCGTCTAAATGAGATTGTCGATGCACAGCCTTGAAGACCTGCTTCACCTGATGAACCGCCTGCGCGACCCGCAGTACGGTTGCCCGTGGGACATCAAGCAAACTTACGCCACCATCGTCCCCCACACTCTGGAAGAAGCCTACGAAGTCGCCGACGCCATTGAGCGCGGTGATTTCGATCACTTGCAGGGTGAACTCGGTGACCTGTTGTTCCAGGTGGTGTATTACAGCCAGTTGGCCCGGGAAGAAGGGCGCTTCGAGTTTGATGGCGTGGTCGACAGCATCACCCGCAAGCTGATCCGTCGTCACCCCCATGTGTTCCCTACGGGCGATCTCTATGCGCCACTGGATGTCCCGCGCCTGAGCGAAGAGCAAGTCAAGCAGCGTTGGGAAGAGATCAAGGCCGAGGAGCGCGCAGAGAAGTCCTCGGCGCCCGAACAGCTGTCATTGCTCGATGACGTCCCCGCTGCATTGCCGGCGTTGTCACGTTCGGCGAAATTGCAAAAGCGCGCGGGGCAGGTCGGGTTCGACTGGCCGGACGCCTTGCCGGTGCTCGACAAAGTGCGTGAGGAGCTCGATGAAGTCCTTGAAGCCATGTCGGAAAATGATCCCGAGGCCGTGGCCGACGAGATCGGTGACCTGCTGTTCTCCGTGGTGAATCTGGCGCGGCATCTCAAGGTTGATCCGGAAACCGCACTGCGTGGCGCCAACGGCAAGTTTGAAAGACGCTTTCGTTTTATCGAACAGGCATTGCGCGACACCCGCCGTCCCATGGAAGATTGCACCCTCGAAGAGTTGGACGCCTTGTGGGGCGAAGCCAAACGTCAGGAAAAGAATTTGCCCAGCTGCGGTTGAGCAGTGGCCTAAGTGAGTAATAAGCACCATGAGCATTTCCCTTCGCGACCAGTTGCTCAAAGCAGGGCTGGTCAACCAGAAGCAGGCCAAGCAGGTCAGCAAAGACAAGCAGAAACAGCAACGCCTGGCCCACAAAGGCCAGATCGAACTGGATGACTCCCAACAGCGGGCGGCACAGGAAGCCATGGCCGAGAAGGTCAAGCGCGACCAGGAGCTCAACCGCCAGCAGCAGGAAAAGGCCGAGGCCAAGGCCCGTGCCGCGCAGGTCAAGCAATTGATCGAAGTCTCGCGCCTGCCGAAATTGACGACCGAGGATTACTACAACTTCGTCGACGACAAGAAGGTCAAGCGCATCTGCGTCAACAACCTGATGCGCAACAAGCTCAGCAGCGGTTCTCTGGCCATCGTGCATCACGCCGGCGGCTACGAAGTGATTCCGCGCGAGGCGGCGCTGAAGATTCAGGAGCGTGACCCGCAACGCATCGTGCAGTTGAATGTGCAGACCGAAGAAGTCAGCGTCGAGGACGATCCGTACGCGGCCTACAAGATCCCTGATGATCTGATGTGGTAAATAGTTCGCCAGTACTAAATATTTGCTAGTACTTTGCAGGATTAAAAATTTGAACCCGAAAGCTCGTATCGATACGATCTTTCGGGTTTTCTTTTGCCAAAAATAATCGCTCTTGAATGAGTGGTTAGCTGTTTGGCGGGAGGAACTAATGGAATGAATTTAAATGGATAAGGATATCTTTGATGCTGGTAAGTATCGCTTCGTTACGTCAACCCACTTTCAAATCGCAGTTGTCGCACCCGCGAATGCCCGAACAATCCATTCTCGATTATCTGGACAGTGAACTGGCCGAGCGCGCTTACCTGGTGCGCCGAAAAATCAAGATCGCTGCTAAGACCGCCCGTGAGAAACATGGTGAGACTGCGTGTGTTTTCTTTACCCTGCCTGAGTTTTTCTGGAATATTCCCTGGCACCAGATCCGCAGTGAAGAAGAACTGCACGAGCTGAGTACTGCATACCTGGAGAAGGTACCTGAGTGTGTGACGCTGTTGATCAGCGAACTACCAATGGAGCAATACGGCAAGATCGTTTTACTGGCGGGAAGCTGTGCGACGCTTATCAAGGTAGGAGAGGGGGAGTCGAGTTACTACGATGTTATCAATTACATGCTGACAATTACCAACAAGGAATATGAGGTCGATATGCCATTGATGTCGATGTGGCCGAAACGCTACGTATCAGGTATCGATTTCGGCAACCATGTTGGCGATGAAGACGGCTATTGGTTATTTAAGTTGTTTGACGAGCTTGTAGTCAGGGTAAAGGCAGTGAGTAGTGTGCGGGCCGAGCATAGTTATTTTGGTGGATATGAAGGGATGTTTATTAACAGCCTCGTTCCGGGCTGCCCATTCAGTATCAATTTATGTCTCGATTATGCAGAGTTGAAAGACGGTGAGCGGGACAAGGAAATTGAACTGGCGGGGGCGAAGATCGATTTTCTGATTGCCTGCGGCATGAAATTCAACTACGGCAAACTGCATCCGTCTTCGCTCCAGTACGCGATCCGTAATGACGGCGCGGGCGACGGTGAATGCGAGGTGGTGAAACTTGAAGCGGGGCGGATCGTCAGTGTTGTCCCTGCGCTGGTGATCGACGACTCCCTTCATTTGGCGGCTGTTCACATTACCTGAGCCAAGTGGCCCGGTTGCAGCCTGCCCCTGCGTGGGGGGCAAGACTGCAAGTCTGTAGAGTCTGTCCTCAACCGGTTGCGAGCTCGCGTTTGCGCTCGAGCATTTCCAGTTCGGCCCTGTAGTTTTGCGCGTCGGTCTCGGAGTGGAACATCCCGACCAGCAGGTCTTGTTGATGCACGTCCCAGATCCGGATACCGGCGGCTACACCCTCGTGGGATTTATGTGAATCGTCGCGTTCAGTTACTTTTACAGTCATCTGCTAGCTCCAATCTCTGTTATCTGCAGCAAGGCGTGTGCAGGACTCTGTTATAGAGTTTGGTAGCTTGCTAAGTAAATGATTGGGTTTGGTAAGGGTTTTTTGCAAAAACGGCAACAGTGCTGCAGCCCGCGGAATCCGCGACATTCAGTCGCAGGGCATTTGGTTTCATGACAAAAGCTTCATCTTCAGAGGGTTTTCTCAAGGCAAAAAAAAACGCCCCGAACCAGTCGGGGCGTTTTCTTGTGCGGCGTTATGGCGGGGTATTACTTGCCCTGCCAGCGCTTCAGTACCAGGGTGGCGTTGGTGCCACCGAAACCGAAGCTGTTGCTCATCACGGTGTTGATGGTGGCGTTTTCGCGGGTCTTGGTCAGCACCGGCAGGTCGGCCACTTCAGGGTCCAGCTCGTCGATGTTGGCGGAGCCGGCAATGAAGTTGCCTTCCATCATCAGCATGCAGTAGATCGCTTCATGAACGCCGGCGGCGCCCAGGGAGTGACCCGACAGGCTCTTGGTGGAGCTGATGGCCGGTGCCTTGTCGCCGAACACTTCACGCACACCTTTCATTTCCGCGACGTCGCCGACCGGGGTCGAGGTGCCGTGGGTGTTGAGGTAGTCGATCGGGGTGTCGACGGTGGACAGCGCCTGCTGCATGCAGCGGATCGCGCCTTCGCCACTTGGAGCAACCATGTCGTAGCCGTCGGAGGTCGCGCCGTAGCCAACGATTTCCGCGTAGATCTTGGCGCCGCGGGCCAGAGCGTGTTCCAGCTCTTCAACCACGACCATGCCGCCACCGCCGGCGATGACGAAACCGTCACGGTCAGCATCGTAGGCACGGGAGGCTTTTTCCGGGGTGTCGTTGCGCTTGCTGGACAGGGCGCCCATGGCGTCGAACAGGAACGACTGACTCCAGTGCTCTTCTTCACCGCCACCGGCGAAGACGATGTCCTGCTTGCCCATCTGGATCTGTTCCATGGCGGTACCGATGCAGTGAGCACTGGTGGCGCAGGCAGAAGCGATGGAGTAGTTCAGGCCCTTGATCTTGAACGGAGTGGCAAGGCATGCCGAAACGGTGCTGCTCATGGTCCGCGTGACGCGGTATGGGCCGACGCGCTTGACGCCTTTCTCGCGCAGGATGTCCAGCGCTTCCATCTGGTTCAGGGTCGATGCGCCACCGGAACCGGCGATCAGGCCGGTACGCGGGTTGGACACCTGCTCTTCGGTCAGGCCGGAGTCGGTGATGGCGTCTTTCATGGCCAGGTAGGCATAAGCTGCCGCGTGGCCGACGAAGCGATAGATCTTGCGATCGATCAGTTCTTCAAGGTTGAGGTCAATGGAGCCGGAAACCTGGCTACGCAGACCCATTTCGGCATATTCCGGGTTGAACCGGATGCCAGGGCGGCTTGCACGCAGGTTAGCGGAGACGGTCTCTTTGTCATTGCCCAGGCAAGAAACGATGCCCAGACCAGTGATAACGACGCGGCGCATGCGGATAACCCTTAGAAGTTGTCAGTGGAGGTGAACACGCCGACCCGGAGGCCTTCGGCGGTATAGATTTCGCGACCGTCGACAGTGACCGAACCGTCGGCGATGGCCAGGTTCAGCTTGCCCTTGAGGACGCGCTTGATATGAATGTTATAGGTGACTTTCTTGGCGGTCGGCAGGACCTGGCCGAAGAATTTCACTTCGCCCGAACCCAGCGCACGGCCACGGCCCGGCAAGCCTTGCCAGCCCAGGAAGAAGCCTACCAGTTGCCACATGGCGTCGAGGCCCAGGCAGCCCGGCATCACCGGATCGCCTTCGAAGTGGCAGGCGAAGAACCACAGGTCCGGATTGATATCCAGCTCGGCGACCAATTCACCTTTGCCGTACTTGCCACCTTCTTCGCTGATCAGGGTGATGCGATCAACCATCAGCATGTTCGGGGCGGGCAGTTGCGCGTTACCAGGGCCGAACAGCTCACCGCGACTGCAGCGCAGCAGGTCTTCCCGGGTAAAGGCGTTTTGTTTGGTCATGCGAGCTCCTCAATAGTCCCATGCGGCAGGTGGGGCAAATCTTCCCGGCCGATCGAAGCGTTCATGCCTCGAACCGGCAGCCTACTCATAGACTATTGCGTTGTGGTGAAAGTCACAGCACCAAGGACATGAATGTACACTTGTGCACTGAAATTTTTATTCAAGCCCCTTTTCGGGCCTGTTCGGGTGCCTAAGACTGCCGCACTTTCGCCTTTCACGCCAGTCACAGATGGTCGAAAGGCCTGTACTACTGCACCCAACGTTGCAGAATTTGCTGCAGATCAGTCCGTTTGAACGGCTTGGCCAGGTAATCGTTCATCCCCGCCGACAGGCAGGCTTCGCGATCGCCCTGCAAGGCGTTGGCGGTCAGGGCGATGATCGGCAGGTCGGTGCAACCGGGTAGCTTGCGGATTTGTCGGGTGGCTTCATAGCCATCGATGATCGGCAAGCGGCAATCCATCAGGATCGCTTCGAAAATCAGGCTTTCGGCACTGCGTACCGCCTGCGCGCCGTCGGCGGCGACACTGACCTTGAAGCCCAGGCTGCGCAACATGGCTTCGATGACCGTCTGGTTGACCGGGTTGTCTTCGACCAACAGCACATTGCGCCCTTCGCCGTTGCTGTTGCGCGATTGCGCGCGAGGGGGCAACAGCGGTTGTGTCTGCTGGTGCAGTGCCAGGGGAATTTCCAGGGTGAACACCGAACCGCGGCCTTCCTCACTCTGCGCGCGCAAGGTGCCGCCCATGCGTTCGGCCAGGGTACGGGCTATCGGCAGGCCCAGCCCCGTGCCGCCGTAGCGTCTGGAGATAGAGCTGTCGGCCTGCTGGAAAGCGTTGAACATCAATTCCAGGCTTTGCGCCGGGATGCCGATGCCGCTGTCGCGCACGGTGCAGGTGAACCACAGCAACTCGTGGTCCAGCGACTGCCACTGCGCCTCGATGGTGACGCGGCCCTTTTCGGTGAACTTCAGCGCGTTGCCAACCAGGTTGACCAGTATCTGCCGGATACGCGTCGGGTCGCCCTTGACCTGCAAGCCGCGCATGTCTTCGGGGACCATCAGTTGCAGGTCCAGACGGCGTTGCGCGGCGCTGTGCTGGAACGACTGGGCGCAACTGCCGATCAGATCGGCGAGGTTGAACGCAATGTGCTCCAGTTCCAGTTCTGAACGTTCAATCCGCGAGAAATCCAGGATGTCGTTGATGACCTTGAGCAAGTGCTCGGTGGACTCCGAGGCCAGCGCCGCGTACTCCACCTGTTCCTCGGTCATGTCGGTGGTTTCCAGCAACTGCAGCATGCCCAGTACGCCATTCATCGGCGTGCGCAGTTCATGGCTCATCATGGCGAGGAAATCGGATTTTGCGTTGTTGGCCTTTTCCGCTTCTTCGCGGGTCTGGATCAGTTGCGCCATGGCCTGATGCTGTTCGCGGCTGGCCTGCTCGAGACCGCTGGCGAGGTTGTTGATGTGTTGCGACAGCGCCCCCAGCTCGGTGTCATCGACAATCGGTAGCGGTGTCTTGTAGTCGCCGTCCTGGATCGCCTTGACCGCATTGCCGATATCGCGGATCGGTTGCGACAGGCTGCCCGCCAGACGCCGGGCCACAATGAAGGTAAACAGCAGGGCAAACAGCGCCAGGATGGCCGCCTTGAGCACGATTTCCTGTTGGCGCCGGCTGAAGGCGTCGTTGGACAGCCCGACGATCACCCGGCCCAGATAGTCTTCTGTGGGGGCGGCAGTGCCGGTTTTGCTGCTCTGGAAAAAATCATTGTGCAACGCGATGCGCTGGAGCCGTATCGGTGCCTGGAACACTTCGAGTTGTAGCGCGCGATTGTGGTGTTCGTTTGGTTGTTCGACGTACACCAGAACCCGGTTGGCGCTGTCCTGGATTTCCAGAAAGCTCACGTTGGGTGTGGCCAGCGTCGCCTTGAGCAAGGTTTCGAGCACTTCGATGTTGCCCGAAATCACTCCGTATTCGGTGGCCGGGGCCAGTTGATTGGCGATCAACTGCCCGGTGTGGGTGATTTCCTGACGCAGATCCTGAATGCGCACGAACGTGAAGAAACTGATCAGCAACAAGGTCAGCAGCAGCGCAGGGCCAAGGCTGATGAGTTGGGTGCGGGTGTTGATGTCCCAGCGACGGCGCAAGCTCATGGGCGGCGTTCTCCTTCAGCCAGCAGTGTGGCGACAGACGTTTCGTCTATCTGTTCGATGCCCAATGAGCGTGCCACCTGCGGATTGCTCGCGACCTTGAATCGATGGGGATAGAGCGTGCGCGGCCAGGTGGCCGGTGGCCGGTCGAGCAATTCGTCGAGGACCGCCAGCCAGTCGCTCTGGTCGCTATAGGTGCTCGCCAGGCTCCCGGCCTTGACGAATCCGGCGTTGGGTCCGATCAGCGCCACTTGCCGCGAGTAGCTGCTCAGCAGAAGGTTCTTTGCGGTTTGCGGGTTGTACAGGTCGGCATCGTCCAATCCCAGCAACACGTCGCTTTTGCTTAGCAGTGCTTGTAGTGGACGACTGTCGTGAATGTTGTCCCAGCGCTGGGTGACCACTTCAAGACCCAGGGGGAGGGCGGCCTGACGCAGCTCATTCAAGAGGAATTCACTGTGGGTGTCGTAGAGCACGCCGATGCGTCTGGCCTGAGGCAACAGGGTGCGGGTCAAGCGTAACTGGCGGTCCAGCGGCGAATCGCTCCATAGCAGGCAAAGGCGCGCAGGCAACGTGTTGTTCAAGCGTTGCCGGGCTTGCAGGCGGCTGATGCGCAATACGAGAGTCGCCGGGCCCTGGGTGTTCTGCAGGCGCCAGTCGAGGCTGGGCAGGTCGAGCAGTATCAAGCGGATGTTTTCCGGCAGCTTGTCCGGTATCGGCATTTTGGCCAGCGTCTGGAAGCGTACGTTATCGCGTGGTCGCAACTCGCTCAGGGCCTGGGTAAACGCCCGTACAGCCGGGCTGTCTTCGGCCCCCGTGAGCAAAATGTCGGCCGCGTTACTCGCCAGGCTGCCCAGCAGGCCGCTTGTCAGCAGGCAGAGTATGGCCAGCAGCCGACCCAGGGTCGGTATTGCGCAGGCTGGACGATTCGGCATCTTAAAGCTCCAGCTCCGCGCTGAAGTACATCACGTGGCGCTGGTCATAATTGTTGTCGATGAAGGTGGTCGGCTGATTGTCCAGCCGTTGCTGGAGCACTCCGGCCAGTTCAAGGCTGGTCTTGCCCAAGGCGATACGTTTGGCGATGCGCACATCGACCCGTTCGAAGCGATAGCCGTTGAGGGCATCATCGCCATAATAGAAAAGCGCACTGTTCCAGCCTTGGCCCCAATCGCGCAGCCATCCGGCCGAGCCACTGTTGCTTGCAGTCTGCCTGGCATCCAGCGGATTGCTGGCGTCCGTATCGACGTAGGCATAGGTCAGGCGCAGGCGATCGAGGCTGCCGATACGCCAGTCGAGCTGGGTTTCGACCCCCGAAAAACGCGCCTTGTTGGCGTTGCTGGCGATGTACTGATTATTGCGCAGCGGTTCACTGATCATGCCGGTGATTTCGTCGTGGAACAGCTTCACGTCGAGCGCCAGCCCGGGTTCGGGAAAATAGCCGTTGTAGCCCAGCTCCCGGGAGCGCATGTGCTCTTGATCGAGGTCGCCGGGGCCACGGGTCTTGACGAAATAGCGGGCGCTGGATTGGCCAAAGGCGCCGGGCTTGAGGTTGGTGACCTGATAACTCCAGTTGACGTTGTTCTCGAACATGTCCGGCGAACGGACGGCCTCGGAGTACACCGCACGCAAGCCATGGCGCGGATTGATCAGGTAGTTGACCGCCATGCGAGGTGTCAGTGAGCTGCCGATCAATCGGGTGTCCTCGAACATGGCACCGCCTTGCAGCAACCAGTGTTCGGTGGCACGCCACTCGAACTGGCCGAACGCCCGCCAGATGGTGTCATCGAGCGTGCCATTGAAGTAAGTCTCGGAATCGGCCCGGTCGTAACGATAGTTCAAACCGCTGACCAGCCGCAGGTTATCGGCAAGGCTCAGGGTGTCCTGCAGTTCGAGGTCGTAGCGCGACTCTCGGGTGCTCTGGTCGATGTCGCCGCAAACGGTCTGGCTCGCGCCGTTACGCCATTGATCGAGCACCTGATTGGCCAGCGCCTGCTCGGCGGGCGTGCCGGCCGGCGCGCCAGGGCCGATGAAACGCGTGATATTGCGGGCCAGGCGTTCGGTGTAGTTCGGGTTCAATTGCCAGAGTTCGGTCAGTTGCGGGCTGAAGGATATTTCAGCATCGCAGGCGCGCCAGGTTTGCTGGCGATCCCAGTGTTGGGCCGAACCCTGGATATACAGGCTGTGGTCGGGATTGATGTCCAGATTCCAGCGCAATGAACCGGCGTAGTCCTTGGCGGTGACGTCGGAGTCGTTGCCCGCGCGGGTAATCCCCGGGAACACCGGCCGGTAGGTATAGGGTCGCTGGTTGGTGCCGTCCTTGGCATTCAACTGCCAGTCGAGGCTTTGCCGTTCGTCGAGGCTCTGGCTGACGGCGAGATTGAAGCGATCAAGGCGACGGCTGTCATGGTAGTCCGCGCCGGTTCGGTCGGTGTCGAAGCCGTCGTCTTGCTGGCCGGACAGGGACAGGCGCATGTCACCGTCTTCCCAGCCCAGGCCCTGGCTGGCGTAAAAGTCGTTGATGCCGCGCTGGCCCCGGGTGACCTTCATACGTGTACCGTGACTGTCGGCCGGCCGCCGGGTAATGATGTTGACCACCGCCATCAGGGCATTGGCGCCGTAGCTGACGGTATTCGGCCCGCGAAAGACTTCGATGCGCTCGATGTCCTCCATGGCCACCGGAATGTCGCTCCAGTCGACGGTGGCCAGGCCGGCGCGATACACCGAGCGCCCGTCGATCAGCACTTGCATGCGTCGCGCTTCAGTTGCGTTGGTGCCGTGGTAGTTCACCGCTGCCTGGTTGCCGCTGATGTTGCCGACCATCATTCCCGGCACCAGGCGAAGCAATTCGCTGATGTCGCGGGCACCGCTGGCGTGGACCAGGGCGCTGTCGATCACCGTCATGCTTCCCGGTACGGCCGCCGGCGACTGCTTCAGGCGCGTGGCGGTGAGCACTTGCGGCAGCGGTTCACTGTCCAGGAACAAGTCGTCGGCCAGCGCCGGCGAGCTGAAAATCAGCGCCAGTAACAGAGGCGAACGCGGCGAAGGAGAGCCCGGAGACACAACAGATCCCTGTCAGTGATTGTTGGCGCGCATGTTAACCGAGCCGAATGACTTTTCCATTCACGATGTCGGCATTTTCCTCGGTTTTATTGCTCTTCTTCCTACTGGTGCAGGTATTTGATGCCGGGGCTGGCCGCCGATGGGCTGCCCCGTATAATGCCGACATCGCCACTGGTATGGATTAACGGATTGCATATGACTGAACAGCGCCCGATTGCGGTCCTGGGAGGCGGAAGTTTTGGAACCGCCGTGGCTAATCTGCTGGCCGAGAACGGGCATCAGGTCCTTCAGTGGATGCGTGACCCCGAACAGGCCGAGGCCATTCGGGTCAATCGCGAGAACCCGCGTTACCTCAAAGGCATCAAAATTCTGCCCGGCGTTACGCCGGTCACCGACCTGCAAGCCACCCTGGACGCCTGCGACCTGTGTTTCGTCGCGTTGCCCTCCAGCGCGCTGCGCTCGGTGCTGGTGCCGCACGCTGAACGCTTGACCGGCAAATTGCTGGTGAGCCTGACCAAAGGCATCGAAGCCCACACGTTCAAGTTGATGAGCGAGATCCTCGAAGAGATCGCCCCGCAGGCGCGCATTGGCGTCCTGTCCGGACCCAACCTGGCCCGTGAAATCGCCGAGCACGCGCTGACCGCCACGGTGGTCGCCAGTGAGGACGAAGAACTCTGCCAGCGGGTACAGGCCGCGCTGCACGGGCGCACCTTTCGTGTGTACGCCAGCGCCGATCGTTTCGGCGTGGAGTTGGGCGGGGCGTTGAAAAACGTCTACGCGATCATCGCCGGCATGGCGGTGGCGCTGGGCATGGGGGAAAATACCAAGAGCATGCTGATCACCCGGGCATTGGCGGAAATGACCCGCTTCGCGGTGAATCAGGGCGCCAACCCGATGACCTTCCTGGGGCTGGCGGGCGTGGGCGATCTGATCGTGACCTGTTCGTCGCCCAAGAGCCGCAACTATCAGGTCGGCTTCGCCCTCGGCCAGGGCCTGAGCCTGGACGAGGCGGTCACGCGCCTGGGTGAAGTCGCCGAAGGGGTCAACACCCTTAAAGTACTCAAGGCCAAGGCCCAGGAGGTTGGTGTGTACATGCCGCTGGTCGCCGGGCTGCACGCGATCCTGTTCGAGGGCCGCACGCTGGAGCAGGTCATCGGTCTGTTAATGCGTGGCGAGCCGAAAACCGACGTCGACTTTATTTCCACCAGTGGTTTCAACTAATCACGCTTGCCAGAAAAGCAGGGAGTTGCGCATGAACGATCCAAAAGTAGAAGCCAAGTACGAGTCTATCCTGCTGCGGGTGCTGTGGATGATCCTCTTCGTGCTGGTGTGGCAAGTGGCGCAGTTCATCCTCGGCGCCGTCGTGCTGGTGCAGTTGATCTATCGTTTGTTCTATGGCGCCCCAAGCGCCAGCCTGATGAATTTCGGCGACAGCCTGAGCCAGTTTTTGGCGCAGATCGGTCGTTTCGGCAGCTTTCACAGCGACCAGAAGCCTTGGCCGTTCGCCGACTGGCCGACGCCGCGTACACCGGAAGGCGAGGCGCCGCATGTCGTGGCACCGGCACCCCATCCGGCCCGAGATGAGGAACCCAAGCTATGAAACTCTGGGTATTGCGTCATGGTGAAGCTGTACCACACGGTTCCCGCCCCCACGATTCGGAGCGGGAATTGACGGATAACGGTCGTAAGGAAGTATTGAAAGTCGCCGCAGAGCTGGTGGGTCAGCCGCTGACCGGCATTTACGCCAGCCCGTACCTGCGAGCGCAGCAAACAGCGCAACTGGTACGAGAGGCGTTGGGTTTCGAACCGGAAATCCGCACCGTCGAGTGGCTGACACCGGACACGGAACCGGACAAGGTGGCCGAACAGATGGTCGCGGTAAGCAACGTGCTGCTGGTCAGTCACAACCCGCTGGTGGGGAATCTGTTGAGCTACCTGCAGCATGGCGCCGGGCATCTGCCAGAGCGGATCAGCACCGCCGGCCTGGCCGAGCTCGAGAGCAATGAGTTGTTGGTCGGGTCGATGCGGCTCAACGGCATCAAGCACCCATAAAAGCAAATATCGCAGCCTGCGGCAGCTCCTACAAGATGCACGCCATTTCCATGTAGGAGCTGTCGCAGGCTGCGATCTATTGATTTTGTTTTTCCGTTAAAAATTCAACCAAGCACTTGCTTGGTTGACTACGCTTGCTCCAGACCAAAAAAACAGGAGCGAGTCGCATGTCTGCTGCTTTTCGTTTGCCGCTGGACGTTTTCTACGAGCGTGAGGCCCGTCATCCCCGCCAGCGCTTTCTGGTCCAGCCTGTCGGCGGTGGTCAGGTCGAGACCTTGAGCTGGGCCGATGTCGGTCATCAGGCACGCTGTGCGGCCCACTGGCTGCGAGCGCGGGAACTGCCGCAGGGTAGCCATATCGCCCTGATCTCGAAAAACTGTGCGCATTGGATCATTGCCGACCTGGCGATCTGGATGGCCGGGCATGTCTCGGTGCCGCTGTACCCCAACCTGACCGCCGAGACCGTTGCCCAGGTACTCGAACATTCAGAAGCGGCGCTGGCATTCATCGGCAAGCTCGACGACTGGCCAGGCATGTCCCGTGGCGTCAGCTCCGACCTGCCGACCATCAGCCTGCCCCTGCATCCCCCAGGCGACTTTGATTTCAGCTGGACCGACCTGCAACGCAACTCGCCCATCCAGGACAATCCCAAGCCTGCCGCCGACCAACTGGCGACCATCATCTACACATCCGGCACCACGGGCATGCCCAAGGGCGTGATGCACAGCTTCGGCAATCTGGGGTTCGCCACCACACGCGGCACTGCGTTGTTCGGCCTCAACGAGTCGGACCGGCTGTTGTCCTACCTGCCGCTGTGCCACGTTGCCGAGCGGATGTTCGTCGAACTGGCGTCGATCTATACCGGCCAAACAGTGTTTTTCGCCGAGAGCCTCGACACCTTCCTCACCGACCTGAAGCGTGCGCGGCCGACCGCACTGTTTGGCGTGCCGCGCATCTGGACCAAATTCCAGATGGGCGTGTACAGCAAGATCCCGGCAAAACGCCTCGACTTCCTGCTCGGCCTGCCGATCATCGGCAAACGGGTCGGGCATAAAGTCCTCGCCGGGTTGGGGCTGGATGCGTTGCGCATCGCCTTGTCCGGCGCGGCTCCGGTGCCGCAGACCTTGTTGCAGTGGTACCGCAAACTGGGGCTGGACGTGCTGGAGGTCTACGGCATGACCGAGAGTTGCGGCTACTCCCACATCGGCATGCCGGGCCAGAACAAACCGGGCTGGATCGGCAAGCCGTGTCCAGAGGTCGAAGTGCGGATTGCCGAGACGGGGGAGGTCATGGTGCGCAGTGGTGCGACCATGCTCGGGTATTACAAGGAGCCGGAAAAAACCGCCGACACCATTACCGAGGACGGCTTCCTGCGTACCGGCGACAAGGGCGAGGAGGACGCCGAAGGCAATCTGCGCCTGACCGGACGCTTGAAGGAGATCTTCAAGACCAGTAAAGGCAAGTACGTGGCTCCGGCACCGATTGAAAATCGCCTGGCCGTGCATTCGCGCATCGAACAGGTTTGCGTGGTGGGCGACGGCTTGAGTGCGCCGCTGGGGTTGTGCGTGTTGTCGGCGGTCGGCCAGCAGGATGCCGGCGGGGCCGCGCGCGCCGGCCTGCATTCGAGCCTGGAAAAACTCCTGGAAGAGGTCAACGGCGCCCTCGACAAGCATGAACAGCTGCGACGCCTGGTGGTGGTCAAGGACAGTTGGGCCGTGGAAAACGGCTTTCTCACCCCGACCCTGAAGATCAAGCGCAACGTGATCGAAGCGGCTTACGGTGAGCGCTTTGAGGAATGGAGCGAGCGCAGCGAAGCGGTGCTGTGGCAGGATTGATCCACGAACAAAACCAACAAGGAACCTCTGCGATGAGCCTGTGGCGCACCACCCCGAACATCGAGCAGTTGAACGCGATCCAGAAAAATACCATTGGCGAAGTGCTGGACATCCGTTTCGAAGCCTTCGACGACGAGTCCCTGACCGCCAGCATGGTCGTCGATCACCGCACCCATCAGCCTTATGGTTTGCTGCATGGCGGTGCCTCGGTGGTGCTGGCCGAATCGGTCGGCTCGATGGCCAGCTACCTGTGCATCGATGCCAGCAAATTCTATTGCGTGGGCCTGGAAATCAACGCCAACCATTTGCGCGGCCTGCGCAGCGGACGGGTGAGGGCAGTGGCCAAGCCGATCCACATCGGCCGCACGACCCATGTCTGGGATATTCGGCTGACCAGCGATGAGGGCAAGGCCAGTTGCGTGTCACGACTGACCATGGCGGTGGTGCCGTTGGGTGAGAATCCGCCGGTACGTTGACGGTTTGAAATCAAAAGATCGCAGCCTGCGGCAGCTCCTACCACCATTCCTGGTAGTTATGGTCATTGCTGTAGGACGCGGTCTTGCGGACAATCAACGCCTGTTCTAACTCATGGATTTGCAGGTATGTCGCAACAGATCTTTTTCGCCCACGCCAATGGTTTTCCTTCGGGGACCTACGGCAAGTTGTTTGCGGCGCTGGCACCCGAGTTTGAGGTGACGCATCTGGAGCAGCACGCCCACGACCCGCGTTTTCCGGCGGACGACAACTGGTACAACCTGGTGGATGAGCTGATCCATCACCTGCAACAACAGGCCGAGCCTGTGTGGGGCGTCGGTCACTCCTTCGGTGGCGTGTTGCACCTGCATGCCGCTTTGCGCTGCCCTGAGTTGTATCGCGGGGTGGTGATGCTCGACTCGCCAGTGCTGACACGCACCGACCGATGGGTCATACGGGCGGCCAAACGCTTTGGTTTCATCGACCGTTTGACCCCGGCCGGGCGTACCCTGGGCCGCCGTGAAGAATTCGCCGACCTGGACAGCGCCCGCAAGTATTTCGCTGGCAAGACCCTGTTCCGCGGCTTCGACCCGGAATGCTTCGATGCCTACCTGCAACACGGCTTGCATCAGGTCGGCGACAAGCTGCGCCTGCGCTTCGACCCGGCCACGGAAATCAGCATCTATCGCGGCGTGCCGCACACAAGCCCGGGCAGCACCCGGCAGTTGCAAGTGCCGCTGGCGGTGGTTCGCGGGCATGACAGCCGCGTGGTGATGCGTCATCACGCCAGTTCGGTCGACCGCCTGCCGCTGGGAGAGTCGTTGACCATGCCCGGCGGCCACATGTTTCCGCTCGAACGTCCCCTTGATACCGCTGGCATGCTCAAAGGCCTGTTCTATCGCTGGGGCGGCCGTCGACAGCAGGATTGCGCATGAACCACGTCGTCGAAGAGGTTCGCCTGAGCCTGCCGCACATCGAACTGGCGGCGCACCTGTTCGGCCCTGAAGACGGTTTGCCGGTGATTGCCCTGCATGGCTGGCTGGACAACGCCAACAGCTTTGCCCGCCTGGCACCCAAACTCAAAGGCCTGCGCATCATCGCACTGGACATGGCCGGTCACGGTCATTCCGGGCATCGCCCGCCGGGCGCCGGCTACGCCATGTGGGACTATGCCCACGATGTGCTGCAAGTCGCCGAACAGCTTGGATTGCGCAAATTTGCGCTGATGGGGCATTCGATGGGCGCCATTGCTTCGCTGATCATCGCCGGGTCGATGCCCGAGCGGGTTACCCACCTGGCGTTGATCGACGGCATCATTCCTCCTACAGACAAAGGTGAAAACGCTGCCGAGCGCATGGGCATGGCCCTGCAAGCGCAACTGGATCTGCGGGAAAAGCGCAAACCGGTCTACGACACTCTCGACCGGGCCATCGAAGCGCGCATGAAGGGCCTGGTGGCGGTCAGCCGCGAGGCCGCCGAACTGCTGGCGCAGCGTGGCCTGATGCCGGTGCCGGGCGGTTACACCTGGCGCACCGACAATCGCCTCACGCTGCCATCGCCGCTGCGTCTTACCACCGAACAGGCCATGGCCTTCGTCCAGCGGATCAAGTGTCCTGCAGCATTGGTGGTTGCCGCCGACGGCATGCTCGCCAAACACCCGGAGTTGCTGGAGCGTCTACCCTTTAGCCGGGAACAGCTGCCAGGCGGCCATCATTTGCACCTCAATGACGAGTCCGGTGCCGATCTTGTCGCAGACTGTTTCAATCGGTTCTTCGCCATTCCTTGACTTGCGCCGGGCAACTGTCGAGGCTTGGCGGGTTGAAAAGGGAGACAACCATGATAGATCTCTACACCGCTGCGACCCCGAATGGCCACAAGGTCTCTATCGTGCTCGAGGAACTCGGCCTGCCCTACACGGTGCATGCCTTGAGTTTCGACAAAAAGGAGCAGAAGTCCGCGGACTTCCTCAAGATCAACCCCAATGGCCGGATTCCGGCGATTGTCGACCGCGCCAACGGCGATTTCGCCGTGTTCGAATCCGGCGCCATCCTGATTTACCTCGCTGAACAAACCGGCAAACTGATGCCATCGGACCCGAAGGGACGTTCGCTGGTATTGCAGTGGCTGATGTTCCAGATGGGCGGGATCGGCCCGATGCAGGGCCAGGCCAACGTGTTCTTCCGCTACTTTCCGGAAAAGCTTCAGGGCGCCATCGACCGCTATCAGCATGAAACCCGTCGCCTCTACGAAGTGCTCGACACCCGGTTGCAAAGCGTGGAGTTCCTCGCCGATCAGTACAGCATTGCCGACATCGCCACCTTTCCCTGGGTGCGCGGCTACGAGTGGTCGGGCGTCTCGGTGGAGGGCTTGACGGCGTTGCAACGCTGGATGGCAACCCTGGAGGCCCGGGCGGCGGTGCAGCGTGGTTTGCAAGTACCCAAACGCGCCGATGAAGCCAGTGTCATCAAGGGTGCCCAGGCCATGCTGATCCGATGAGTCTATCCATGCGTTCATTCAGTTTATTGGTGCTGTGCAGTTTCAGTCCCTTGTTGTTCGCCGCCGATGTTCCGGGCAGTCAGGACCTGCCGATAGTACCGCGCATGGTCGATGCCCAGATTGTCGACTATCGTCCTGCCGCCGAACTGGAGCGGATCTACCCGCTGGGCTCGATCCGGAAAATCAGTGGCCAGTTACGTTTCGACGGCCAGGTCAGTGCCCGCGGCAACGTCACTTCCGTGACCTACGAGTTGCCACCGGAGCATTCATCCATCGAGGCGTTCACCGCTGCCCGCGAGGCCTTGCAACAGCAGGACGCCGGCTTGCTGTTTTGGTGCCAGGCGCGCGATTGCGGCGAAAGCAGCCTATGGGCCAATGAAGTCTTCGGCAACGCCAAGCTGTACGGCGCCGACGATCAACAAGCCTATCTGCTGCTGCGACTTGCCGCTCCACGGGACAACACGCTTATCGCGCTGTACAGCATCACCCGGGGTAATCGCAAAGCTTACCTGCATGTCGAACAGTTCGACGCTTCGGCACCGCTGGGCGAGTTGTTGCCGACCTCCGCGACCTTGCTGCGTGAACTCAAGAGCACCGGCGAGCTCGATTTTTCCATGTTGAACAGCGCACCTGACGAGACCTGGCTCCGCCTGATTTCTCGCGGGCTGAATCTGGACACCACCTTGCGGGTCAGCATTTCCGGAGCGAATGCCGAAGCCTGGCGTCAGGCACTGATTGGCCAGGGCGTGCGTGCCGCGCGGATGGAAGCTGGCAGTGCCGGAGGCTCTGGCCTGCACATCGAGCTATTGCGCTAGGCTGTACCGGGCGAGCGCGTACGTCGCGTTCGCCTACTCTTTTGCTGACTGACTTTTTCGAGACTTTTGATGATCAATAACGATCGCCTATTGGTGCAGATCCTGCTCGTGGTGTTGTTCGGCGCGAGCTTCTGGGTGATGGCGCCGTTCTGGTCGGCGATGTTCTGGGGCGCGGTACTGGCGTTTGCCAGTTGGCCGCTGATGCGCTTGCTGACCCGTTGGCTCAATGACCGCGAGTCGCTGGCGGCGGCATTGCTGACCCTGGGCTGGATGGTGCTGGTAGCTGCACCCTTGGTGTGGCTGGGTTTCAATCTTGCCGATCATGTGCGCGATGCCACGGCTTTCATCAAGGATGCGCAGGTCGAGGGGCTACCCGAAGCGCCGCTGTGGCTGGGTTCGATTCCCCTGGTGGGCGGACGGCTGGTGGGGATCTGGAACAGCATCGATGAGCAGGGCGCGGCGATGATGGTGTCGCTCAAGCCTTATCTGGGGCAGATGGGTAACTGGTTGCTGGCGCGCAGCGCGCAGATCGGCGGCGGTATTCTCGAACTGACCCTGAGCGTCGTCTTCGTGTTCTTTTTCTATCGTGACGGGCCGCGCCTGGCGGCGTTTGTACACACGTTGCTGGAGCGGCTGATCGGTCAGCGGGCCGGCTATTACATCGAATTGGTGGCGGGCACGGTTCAGCGGGTGGTGAACGGCGTGATCGGTACCGCCGCGGCCCAGGCGATCCTGGCGCTGATCGGGTTCCTGATTGCCGGCGTACCGGGAGCGTTGGTACTCGGCATTGTGACGTTCATGCTCAGCCTGATCCCGATGGGCCCGCCGCTGGTGTGGATTCCGGCGACCGCGTGGCTGGTCTGGAAAGGCGAGTACGGGATGGCCATATTCCTCGGGATCTGGGGCACATTCGTCATCAGCGGTGTCGACAACGTGCTCAAGCCATACCTGATCAGCCGTGGCGGTAACCTGCCGCTGGTCATTGTGCTGCTTGGGGTATTTGGCGGGTTGATTGCCTTTGGTTTTATCGGCCTGTTCATTGGCCCGACATTGCTGGCGGTGGCCTACAGCCTGTTGATCGACTGGAGCAAGCCTCAGGCGCGGGTTGACGATCGTCGGCCCTGAGATTTGTATTCTGCTTGGGGAACTCGACACAATGGCCTCAAGGACTGGCCTTGCCTGAGCCGTCGCGACGATTTACCGATCATCGGGTCCCGCAGCGGCGCTGGTTCCGCTACAATGCGCGCCGATTTCGACTTGCCTGAGAGCCCACTCATGTCCGCCTGCCAGACTCCCATCATCGTCGCCCTGGATTTCCCTACCCGTGACGCCGCACTGAAGCTGGCCGATCAGTTGGACCCGAAGCTGTGCCGGGTCAAAGTCGGCAAGGAACTGTTCACCAGTTGCGCCTCGGAAATCGTCGGTACCCTGCGTGACAAGGGTTTCGAAGTGTTTCTGGACCTCAAGTTCCACGACATCCCGAACACCACCGCGATGGCCGTCAAGGCGGCTGCGGAAATGGGCGTGTGGATGGTCAACGTGCATTGCTCCGGCGGCCTGCGCATGATGGCTGCGTGCCGTGAAGTGCTGGATCAGCGCACCGGTCCGAAACCACTGCTGATCGGCGTGACCGTGTTGACCAGCATGGAGCGTGAAGACCTGGCGGGCATCGGTCTGGACATCGAGCCCCAGGAGCAGGTGCTGCGCCTGGCCGCCCTGGCGGAAAAAGCCGGGATGGACGGCCTGGTGTGCTCGGCCCTGGAAGCCCAGGCACTGAAAGCGGCGCATCCGTCACTGCAACTGGTGACCCCGGGGATTCGTCCGGCGGGCAGTGCCCAGGACGATCAGCGCCGCATTCTGACCCCGCGTCAAGCGCTGGATGCCGGTTCCGACTATCTGGTGATCGGCCGTCCGATCAGCCAGGCGGCGGATCCAGCCAAGGCGCTGGCTTCAGTTGTGGCTGAATTGGCCTGATCAGACACCGCAGAACCCATTGTGGGAGCGGGCTTGCTCGCGAAGAGGGCGTGTCAGTCGACGAAGATGTTGTCTGGCACACCGCATTCGCGAGCAAGCCCGCTCCCACATTGTTTTTAGGGTGACTTCAAAAATCGGGTTACACCTTCAACACCAGCTTCCCGAAATTTTCGCCGCTGAACAATTTCATCAGCGTCTCCGGGAACGTCTCCAGTCCTTCGACGATGTCTTCCTTGCTCTTGAGCTGTCCCTTGGCCATCCAGCCGGCCATTTCCTGGGCGGCGCTGGCGTACTGGGCGGCGTAGTCCATCACCACAAAGCCTTCCATGCGCGCGCGGTTGACCAGCAGTGACAGGTAGTTGGCCGGTCCCTTGACCGCCTCTTTGTTGTTGTACTGGCTGATGGCACCGCAAATCACCACCCGCGCCTTCATGTTCAGGCGGCTCAACACTGCGTCGAGAATGTCGCCACCGACGTTATCGAAATACACGTCGACGCCTTTCGGGCACTCGCGCTTGAGGCCGGCGAGGACGTCTTCGCTCTTGTAGTCGATAGCGCCATCGAAACCCAGCTCATCGATCAGGAACTTGCACTTGTCGGCGCCGCCGGCGATGCCAACCACCCGGCACCCTTTGATCTTGGCGATCTGCCCGGCGATGCTGCCCACGGCGCCGGCTGCGCCCGACAGCACCACGGTGTCACCGGCCTTCGGAGCGCCGACGTCGAGCAGGGCGAAGTACGCCGTCATCCCGGTCATGCCCAGCGCGGACAAGTAACGTGGCAGCGGTGCCAGTTTCGGATCGACCTTGTAGAAACCTCGCGGCTCGCCGAGGAAGAAATCCTGCACGCCCAGGGCGCCGTTGACGTAATCCCCGACCGCGAACCCCGGGTTGTTCGAGGCAATGACTTTGCCCACACCCAAGGCGCGCATGACTTCGCCGAGCCCGACCGGCGGGATGTAGGACTTGCCTTCGTTCATCCAGCCACGCATGGCCGGATCCAGGGACAGGTATTGGTTCTCGACCAGGATCTGACCCGCCGCCGGCTCGCCGACCGGTACTTCCTGGTAGGTGAATGTCTCACGGGTCGCCGCGCCAACCGGACGTTTGGCGAGCAGGAATTGGCGATTGATCTGGGAGGTCATGGCAGGCACTCAGGATGAATGAAGCTTTGTTGATAGCCGGTCAGCGCCGATGCCGCAAGTTCGGCTGATGCGGCGAATGCAGCCTGATCCAGTGCAGTGATAGTTGGTACGGCAGTTCCATCACTGCAACTCATGGGCACCCAACCGGAGCCTTGATAGTGCTGCCGTGTTCAAGACCTCCATGGCTAGACTGGTCCTACGCGATTCCCCGCATTCTTCTTTTGAGGACATAACAATGAGCATGACGTTTTCCGGCCAGGTGGTCGTGGTGACAGGCGGGGCGGCCGGTATTGGCCGCGCGACCGCCCAGGCATTTGCAGCAGAGGGCCTGAAGGTCGTGGTGGCCGATATGGACGCGGCGGGCGGAGAGGGCACGGTGGCGCTGATTCGTACAGCCGGTGGTGACGCGACCTTCGTGCGCTGCAACGTTACCCTGGAAAGCGATGTAAAAAATCTGATGGAGGAGGTGATCAACTCTTACGGTCGCCTCGACTATGCCTTCAACAATGCCGGCATCGAAATTGAGAAAGGCAAGTTGGCCGAAGGTACGCTCGACGAGTTCGACGCGATCATGGGCGTCAACGTCAAAGGTGTCTGGCTGTGCATGAAATACCAGTTGCCGCTGTTGCTGGCGCAAGGGGGCGGCGCGATCGTCAACACAGCATCGGTGGCAGGCCTTGGCGCGGCGCCGAAAATGAGTATCTACGCAGCCTCTAAACACGCAGTGATCGGCCTGACCAAGTCGGCGGCCATTGAATACGCCAAGAAGAAGATCCGGGTCAACGCGGTGTGCCCGGCGGTGATCGACACGGATATGTTCCGTCGCGCTTATGAAGCCGACCCGAAAAAAGGCGAGTTCGCCAACGCCATGCATCCGGTCGGTCGCATCGGCAAGGTCGAAGAGATCGCCAGCGCGGTGCTGTACCTGTGCAGCGATGGCGCGGCGTTCACGACTGGCCATTCGCTTGCGGTGGATGGTGGCGTTACTGCGTTCTAAAGCAACGCATCTCTACCAAAGAAGAGTTGCAACCTGTGGGAGCAAGCTAGCTCCCACAGTTTTTTGGTTACGCTAAAGGACCAGGCAATGTGTTTCAAATGATTAGATCCAATGGTTTTGGCGGCGTTGTCGCACATGTCTTCGAACACTCCTGTGATTAACTGCTTCTCGCAAAATCAACAGGAGTTTGCTTGCTCATGGAATTGAGAATCGACCGACAGGCGCTGGTGCCCGTCGTACAGCAAATTGTTGACGCGCTGACCTGCTGGCTTCATTCCAGCGGGGTATCGCCCGGTACGCGCCTGCCTTCGGTGCGACAGATCGCGCGGATCAACTTGCTCAGTCAGGTCAGTGTTGCCCAGGCTTGTGAACGCCTGGTGACGCAGGGGATGCTGGTGTCAGGTCATGGGGCGGGCTATACGGTTGCCGACCCGGTATTGGCCGCGGGCGCAAAGCACGAGCCGGTGTGGTTCGAGGGAGCTGAGCCCGAGATCAGGTCCTGTTCGACTGAGTTGAGGCTGGGCTGTGGTGGGCTGCCTGAAAGCTGGCGCGAGACAGACGATCTGATTTACGCGATTCGGCAAGTCAGTCGTTCCGACACGGCCAGCCTGTTCAACTACAGCACGCCGCTGGGTTTGCCGGCCTTGCGACAACAGATCCTCAAGCACCTCAGGCAGCTGGATATCCGGGCGCAGGACAACCGGATCATGACCACGGCGGGCGCCAGTCAGGGACTTGACCTGATCGTGCGGACACTGTTCAAGGCCGGTGATTGTGTGGTTGTGGAGAGTCCCGGCTATCCGGTGCTGTTCGATCTGCTCAGGCTGCACGGCATCCACATGGTCGAAGTACCGCGAACACCGCGCGGGCCGGACGTGGACGTGCTCGAATCGGTGCTGGTCAAACACCGGCCTCAAGGGCTGCTGATCAATAGCTTCTATCACAACCCGACCGGCAGCAGCCTTGCACCGTTGGTGGCGCGCCGCGTGCTGCAGCTGGCCAGGACCTTCGACGTACAGGTGATCGAAGACGACGTCTATGCGGATTTGCACAGCGGTTCCGGTATGCGTCTGGCTGCGCTGGACGACAACGTGATCTACGTAGGCAGCTTTTCCAAGACCCTCAGCAGTTCCTTGCGGGTCGGTTTCGTGGTGGCTGGTGCCGAAGTCATTACGCGCCTGGCCGAGGTCAAGATGATCAGTGGCATGGGCGCCTCGCGTTTTTGCGAGTCGGTGCTGGCGTGCCTGTTGGCTAATGGTGCCTACCGCAAACTGGTGCAGCGTCAGCGCCAACGCTTGAGCTGCGACCGGCTGGCGGTGCTGCAATTGCTCGAGGATGCCGAATGGGAAGTTTTCGGCAAGCCGGCGGGAGGCTTGTTCATCTGGGCGCGATCACGAATGTCCGACTACGATCAGCTGCGGACCCAGGCGCGGCGCCTGGGTGTGCTGCTGTCATCGAAGACCGCCTTCAACCCCTCGGGTGAGGCCAGTGACTGGCAGCGTATCAACGTGGCCTATGCCTGCGATCCGCGAGCCCGGGCGTTCTTTCAGGCCTCTGCACGGGATCGACCTCAAGCGTTCTGAAAACGACGTTGGCGTAGCTTTTTGCCATTATTCCGGCGCCAGAGCCTTGTGTTGCCACCGGCCCGTTGCGAATCTGCGTCTACAGACTTTGGCAGGGGACTAAGTGCAATGAATTCGGCCGTGCAAGGACGTTTTGCCAACCTCGGTATGGCGAAAAAACTGGGTGTCGGGTTTGTACTGGTACTGTTGTTGACTGCATTGGTGGCGGGCATTGGCGTTTGGTCCCTGCAAACCATCAGCCAGCGCTTCGACGGGCTCAAGCAGATGTCATCGCTCAACAGCGGTTTGCTCAAGGTGCGGCTGCTGGAGCAGGAGTACGCCTTGCACGGCAGTCCGAAAACCGTCGATGCCCTGCACGAGGGCGTCGATGGCCTGATCGCCCTGGCCGGCCAGCTCAAGGCCGCTTCTGCGGCCAACGTGCCGGTGATGACTGATGTCGAACAGTCCCTGGGGGACTATCGCAAGGCTTTCGACGAGTTTGTCTCGCTTACCCAGGCCAAGGACCTGGCCCTGGAAATGGCCAGTTGGTCGGTGTCCAGCGTGGCCAATAACCTTGATGTATTGCAATCCGGGCTCGTCGATGACGGCGCCTATACGCTGAAAGAGTCCGAAGGCAAGGACGGTGCGCAATTCATCGAGCAGGCCAGTCAGGTCAGCCAGGTTTCACGCTTGATGCTGCAAGCCATGAATGAAGCGCGCGTGCGCCTGGATCAAAGCCGCAAAGGTGACGATAGCGCCGGGCAGGGCAAGATCGAACAGGCCAGCCAGGCACTGGCCCAGGCCGAGCAGCTCAAGACCACGGTCAAGGATGAGGGCTATCAGACCGTCCTCAATGAGGTAATGGGCCATATCGTCAGTTTCAGCGACAAACTTGCCGAGTACACCGGGCTGCTGGAGCAGGAAAAAACCGTCTATCAACAATTGCACCAGCGCGCAGCCCAAGTGGTCGAACGGGTGGATCAGGCTTATGTTGCACAAGACATGGCGATGCAGGCTGAACTGAAAAAGAACTCGTTGCTGATCATCGGCTCCTCCGCCCTGGCTTTGCTGGTCGGGTTGGTTGCCGCGTGGTTTATCACCCGGTTGATCGTGGCACCGCTGCGCCGTGTGATTGAGGTGGCGCAGCAGATTGCCTCAGGGGATTTGAGTGCGACCATTGACGTGACCCGTCGTGACGAAATCGGCCAGTTGATGCAGGCAATGCAACAAATGGGCGCGGGGCTCAGCCATATAGTCAGCGGCTTGCAGTCGGGTATCGAGCAGTTGGCGACTTCCGCCCAATCGCTGTCGGCGGTGACTGAACAGACCAACCTCGAAGTCAGCACGCAGAAGGAGGAAACCGAACAGGTCGCCACTGCAATGAATCAGATGACGGCCACGGTGCATGATGTCGCGCGTAATGCAGAGGAGGCGGCCCTGGCAGCGCAAACGGCTGACGGCAAGGTTGAAAGTGGCCAGCAGGTGGTGCGCCAGAGCATGGCGCGGATTGAACAACTGGCGAACTCGGCCACCTCGGCCAGTTCGAGCATCGAAAGCCTGAGTGCGGAAATCCAGAACATCGGCACGGTTTTGAGTGTGATCAAAAGTGTGGCGGAGCAGACCAATCTGCTGGCATTGAACGCGGCGATCGAGGCGGCCCGGGCTGGCGAGCAGGGCAGGGGGTTTGCGGTGGTGGCCGATGAAGTGCGTGCGTTAGCCAAGCGAACCCAGCAATCGACCGAGGAAATCGAACGCCTGGTCAGCGCTTTGCGTTTGGCGGCGCAGTCGTCGGTGCAGCAGATCCAGAGCAGTGGCGAGTTGGTGAAGCTGGCGGTCAGCGATGCCTTGCAGACCGAGAGTGCGCTGGGAAGCATTGCGGCGGCGGTGTCGCTGATCCAGCAGATGAACCAGCAGATCGCCGCGGCGGCCGAGGAGCAGAGCTCGGTGGCCGAGGAGATCAATCGCAGTGTCACCAGCATTCGCGCCAGTGCCGATCAGTCATCGCTGGCGATGCAGGGCAATGCCGCGTCCAGTATCCAGTTGGCGCAACTGGGGGTTGAACTGAAGGGGATGGTGGGGCATTTCAGGCTTTGAAACGATCATCGGCCAGGCCAAAAAAGCCGCGGATGATTTCGCGGTCGACGATTATCGTCGTTTCAGCCCGCGCTTCCAGGGCGAAAACGTCGCGAAAAACCTGCTGCTGGTGCAACAGGTACAAGCGCTGGCGGCAGAAAAAGGCGTGACGGCGGGCCAACTGGCGCTGGTGTGGGTGTTGGCCCAGGGTGACTGCCTGATTCCGATTCCGGGCACCAAGCAACGTAAATACCTGGAAGAAAACGTGGCCGCACTGGAGGTGACGCTGAGTGGCGAAGAACTGCACGCGCTGGAAGCGATCTTTGCGGCCAATGCCACCGCA